>Ga0155195_140_pt4 | contig 40841 bp, 44 predicted proteins | sample RifCSPhighO2_02_FD_106163 | JGI IMG/M metagenome (GOLD analysis project Ga0155195, IMG submission 106163) | Alphaproteobacteria bacterium RIFCSPHIGHO2_02_FULL_46_13
TTTCTTTTGCTTTCTGGCGCGGACGGAATCGTCGAGCGTGATCCGTGCATTGTAAAAATCCACCATCTGGGTCAGACGTTCCCCGCGTGCCTGTTCCGCTTGTCCGTCAAAGGAGAGGAGCGGTGCGGTAACATAGTCAAACAGCGTTGCCATTCTGGTATGAAATAACGGCAACCAATGTTCCATTCCCGCATGGCGACGACCTTCGCTCACAGCCTGATAAAGCGGGTTTGAACTGCTGCCTACCCCGAAATAATCACGATATCCTGACCGGAACCGCGCCACAGATTCTTCATCTAAAAAGAATTCGGTGACGGGGCGTAATTCAAAACGGTCTAATATCCCTGTGGTGATTTGTGTGCCCGCATCGAAACTGCGGATGCTTTCAACTTCATCCCCGAATAAGTCAAGGCGAACCGGCATGTCGTAACCGGGCGGGAAAATATCGATGATATCACCACGAATAGCAAACTCGCCTTGTTCCCGCACCGTATCCGTCCGCAAATATCCGTTATCGGCTAAAAATCTTTGTAAGGTGTGCTGGGAGAGAGTGCCGCCCTTTTTAGCAACCAATTGCGCCGCCACCAATGTTTCAGGCGGCATCACGCGTTGGGCAATCGCATTGACCGTTGTCAACACAATCCGCGGTTTGAAAAGCCCGTCAGACTTCCATTCAAGAAGTGTTGATAATGCGGCGACTCGCTGCGCCACGACATCGGCATGTGGCGACACACGGTCATAGGGCAGACAATCCCATGCCGGAAATACGACCAATTCCACATCGGGCGCAAAAAAATTCAGCGATTCAACAAATGCCGATAGGCGCATTTCATCCATCGCCACATGGATCAGAATTTGTTTGTCTCGCGATGCTTTCAGCGCACGTTCAGCCAGAAACCGTGCGTCCTGCCCCTCGGGCAGACCGTATGCGGTTGGCCAATGATGTTGTTTTAATTTCGGGGGTGCGACATCCATGCCAATTACTTGGCAAATTGATGATCCAAAAGCAAGTCCAAAACCCTTGATTTTAATTCTTCAGGGGCTTTTTGACGTCCGATAATCCAATCATAGACATCGGGGTCGTTATTTATCAGGACTTCTTCGAAAATCGCCAGATCGGCGCGATCAAAACTGTTAATATATTTATCCGCAAAAGACCCGATTAACAGATCCATTTCACGCGTTCCGCGATGCCACGCCCTGAAAGTCAGGCGTTTGCGCCAGTTTTCAACTGTTTCTTCCGCGTTCTGGACTTGTTTTTCGGTCTGTTGCATAATGGCTCCTGTTATTTCAAGGAGATATTATGGCAGTTTCAAGTTTCATCAAGGAAAATCGTGTTCTGGTTGCTGGATTGGTCTTACCATTTTTATTAATCGGACTTCTGGCGCTCGCCAAAACCATTCCCGCGTCCCTCATTCCCCTGCCCGAACATAAGGTGATGTTTTACTCCCAAGGTTGGAGCGCTAAAGGCCAGATAGCTATTAAAATTGATACCGAAGGTAAATTAAACCCTGTCTTTAATGAAACCGCCAATTATAAACCTGTCGGAAATGTTCAGAATCCAACGACCGTTCTTTATCTGTACGACGCCAAAACCAACACTCTGGAAGACGCCAGCGTGACACTGGATAAAGATGGCAAGATCACGGCTTTGGAAAAATTCAAAGACATTACATTATCAACCCAAAAGGTTTCATCAGATGGATATGTGTTCGAGCCTTACCATTATCGGAACGGTTCATTAATCACAGATATTTTCAGTTATCGTAATTATAACTCCGGCCCTGCCCTTACCAATAAAGGGCGTGTCATCAAACTCCCCCAACCACGCACCTATTACGGAAGTCCTGAATTTTTGGGATGGGAGATTTCAAAATAATGACAAATCGCAACCAAGCTCTTGGCGAAATTCGATCATTGATTGAGACCCATCATATTTCCCAAGCCGAAATATTGACATTATTTACACCCTCCGCGAATGAGGAAAGTGGCTCGGGCGGTCTCCTCCAACGCGTCATGATTTATATTGGCGGCGCGTTTATTTTTATGGGGTTGTGCGTTTATATCGGAATGATATGGGATGACCTTGACCCGTTGTCCCGCGTCATTATCTCTCTCGGTAGTGGGTTTGTGAGCTTTATCCTTGGTTTGTTCTGTCTGGGCGATCAACGATATACAAAAGCCGCAACGCCTTTATTCCTGATTGCCGCAGGACTTCAACCCTTGGGGTTGTTCGTCTTTATGGATGAATATTTGCCGCATACGGGCGATGTTGTGAAGGCAGCCTCTGTTGTCTTTGCTTTCATGACTATTCAACAAGCCGTAGCCTTTATCGCGACACAACGCACATCACTTTTGTTTTTCGGTCTATTCTATTTCTATTCCTTCCTCTTCACTCTATTGAATTTATGCGAAATTGATGCCCCCGAAGGCCCGATGGCAATTGCTTTAACAGGCCTGATGGTTTCATGGGGGATTGCGCAGACACAACATAAATCCATTGCCCCGTTCTATTTCTTCTGGGCATCTCTGCTGACTGCCGCCGCGTCATTCGACTTCCTGAAAGACACATCTCTGGATGTGTTATTGGTGGGTGTATCGGCTGGACTCATTTATCTCTCGGTTGTGGCAGCAAGCCGTACGGTCTTAACCGTTGGCGTCCTCTCTCTTCTCGCCTTTCTGGGGTATTTCACCGAAGAATACTTCTCCGACATGGTCGGCTGGCCAATTGCTATGATTGTTATGGGATTTATTATGATAGGTGTGAGCGTTTTTGCCGTGAAATTGGGTAAAAAAATTGCTACACATGACGTATGAGTGGACGCCCGTTTATCTTAGACCCTTTGTTTCGTTCTGTCGGCACTTTGAATGGTGTCGGGCCGCGGACGCTCAAGCTCTATGAGAAACTGACGGGTGGCACGAAGATACTGGATGTGATCTTTCATAAACCTGTCGGCATTATCGAACGCAAATTTGTACCGAATATTATGTCTGCCAAAATTGGTGATACGGTTTGTGTTAAAGTCACGATTGACAGTCACCAACCCAACGAACGTAAATCACAACCCTATCGTATCCGTGCCCGTGACGTGTCTGGCTTTGTTGAATTAGCGTTTTTCCATGCGCATGGCGATTGGATTTCAAAAATTTACCCCGTCGGTAAAGAGGTGATGATCTCAGGGCAGATGGATGATTATAAAGGCGGACGCCAAATCACCCACCCCGATATTCTGGATTTGGACGCGCCAGAGAAAACAGAAGTGGTTTATCCGTTGACCGCAGGCCTTAGCAATAAAATGCTCCGTAAAGCCATGCTCGCCTGCCTTGACCAGACACCCGCCCTGCCCGAATGGATTGATGTCACGCATTTATCGCGCATGGGATGGCCGGATTGGAAGGCATCTATTCTGTCCCTACATAACCCAGCGTCCGAGAGGGATTTAGAGACATCAAACCCCGCGCAGACGCGCCTTGCCTATGATGAATTTCTGGCCAATCAATTGACGCTTGCTATCCTTCGCCTCAAACAACGTAAATTGAAGGGACGGAGTTTTTCCACCCATGGCGCGAACCGTCAGAAATTATTGGCGAGCCTTCCGTGGCAACTCACCTCCTTCCAAAAAGAAGCCTTGAGCGAAATTGATGCCGATATGGCTGCCCCCCACCGCATGCTCCGTTTGTTACAGGGGGATGTGGGATCGGGCAAAACAATTGTTGCCGCACTCGCCATGATGAATGTGGTGGATAGCGGCGCGCAAGCGGCACTCATGGCGCCCACAGAAATTCTAGCGCGGCAACATATCGAAACATTAAAACCCTATCTGGACGCCGCAGGCATTCCGTTCACCATCCTGACTGGTCGTGATAAGGGCAAAGCCCGCGAAACAATTCTGGATGACATTGCATCGGGCAAAGCCAAAATTATTATCGGTACTCACGCCCTGTTCCAAGAGGGGGTGGAGTTTGCCGATTTAGGGTTAGCCGTGATTGATGAACAGCATCGTTTCGGTGTACATCAACGGTTACAATTATCGAGTAAGGGTTTAGGCACAGATGTCTTGGTGATGACCGCAACCCCTATTCCCCGCACTTTGACCCTCACCGCCTATGGCGACATGGAAGTCTCGCGCATTGTCGGGAAACCCGCAGGGCGCAAACCGATTGATACGCGGCTGATCCCACAAGATACGTTGGACGACATGATCGGGCGCATCGGCGAACAGATTAAAAAAGGCGTGCAAATTTATTGGGTTTGTCCGTTGGTCGAAGAATCAGAAATCCTCGACCTTGCCGCCGCCGAAGAACGTCACTTGGTTCTGCAACAATTCTACGGCGATAAAGTCGGCCTGATTCACGGACGTATGAAACCCAAAGACAAAGACGCCGTGATGGAAAAATTCGCGGCGGGCGAGATTTCTATTCTGGTCGCCACCACGGTTATCGAGGTCGGGGTCAACGTCCCCAATGCCACCATCATGGTCATTGAACATGCCGAACGATTTGGCCTTGCCCAATTGCACCAGCTCCGCGGTCGTGTGGGGCGTGGGGATCAACAATCATACTGCTTCCTTGTCTATGCCAGCAACCTGACCGAGACAGCACGCGAACGCCTCAAAATTCTCCGCCAGACCGAAGACGGGTTCCTGATTGCCGAAAAAGATCTGGAATTACGGGGCAGTGGCGAGGTTTTAGGCACCAAACAAAGCGGGTTGATCGAATTCCGTTTGGCGAACCTAACGGCCCATAGCGACCTCCTCCTCTCGGCACGGCACGACTCAGCCCTGATCCTCGAAAAAGACCCCGACCTCAAAACCCCCCGCGGCGAAGCCCTCCGCACTCTCCTTTACCTTTTTGAGCGCGATCAGGCGATTAGTTATCTAAGGTCGGGCTAATTTTGTTGACATAATTTGCAAATTACTTTAGCTCATTTTTATCATGGAAAAACGATCATTCAAATTACCATTCTTTGTGGCAGCTGCAGGAATTTATGGATTCGGATTAAATGCAAAATGTTTACATCTATTGTTCTCGTACGACATATATGCACACATGGGTGATTATGCACAGCACATTAAGTATCAGTTAGATAGCATAGGCGGCGCTGCAACAATATGCTGTTTAAGCCAAGGCATTGCAGAAGATAAAATCATTCCGAAATTAAAGCCCTTTTTTAATTCGATTGCAAACAAGGGTGAAGAAATCGCAGTGGCATTCGCAATGACTGGCCTCACAACCCTTGAAATCCTTCAATCTCTCGCGCCTAAAGCCAAATTTGATTGGCAGGATATGTCCGACTATACCTTGGCTTGCCTTATGACGTACGCCCTTGGAAAATGCGATCAAAAAAGAGGGGTTTCTATGAGCTCTAAATTCTCCTCCTCCGATGTACCACCCAATGAGAATGCTCCCCACTAATCAAATCGAATAAGTAAAACTTAAAACAAAAAAAACCACCCCGTTACAGAGTGGCTTTCGAGTTTCATTGCAACCGACACACCCGAACGGGTGTGAAGCTCATAAAACTGAATTATTTTTTGTGTGGAGGAAGTTTTTTCTCTTCGAACAGCACATGACAGCCAGGCTTGCCGGTTTCGGCATTGATCGCGCGTGGGTCATATTTGCGGAAAGACATTTTTTCCGTAATGTTTTTTGGATTTTTCTTAACATAGTAAGTGAATCCGGTTGGGTTGCCTTTTACGTTCTTACCAGAAGAAACGAGACGAACTTTAACAACTGAGCCTTTTTTAGCCATTTTTAGTACCTTTTAAGTATGAAATTCAGCGTCACCTTAATGATTTTAAGGGGAGTGTCAAGAAAAATGACTCATCTTTTTCATTTTTTTGCCTTTTTGAGCCTTATCCTCACTTATATATAGGGATGTTAATAAATAGTTTTATCCTGAAAAGACCTATGCCATAAAGACCGTATGAAAATCCTTTGGCGCATGTTCCTTTTTTTGTTCTCAATCGGCTGCATTTCCGCGATTGCGGGGGTGATTCTCTTTGCGGCTGTTATTTATAAATTCGGGCAATCACTCCCCGACTTTAAGAACCTTGAAAATTACCAGCCGGCAGTCGTAACCCGCGTTCACGCTGGCGATGGGCGATTCTTGGCCGAGTTTGCGCAAGAACGCAGAATTTTCGTGCCTATCCAAGAAATCCCCGAAACCATTATTCAGGCCTTTACATCCGCCGAGGACAAAAACTTTTATAAGCATAAAGGAGTTGACCCCTTCGCCATCGCGCGCGCTATTGTTACCAATATCAAGAATCGGGGCGAAGACAGACGTCCAGTTGGGGCATCAACGATTACGCAACAGGTTGCCAAAAACTTCCTGCTGACCAACGAAGTATCTTATGAACGCAAAATTCGCGAAGCGATTCTTGCCTATAAACTTGAGGAGACATTTTCTAAAAATCGTATTTTAGAATTATATCTGAACCAGATTTTTCTCGGTCAACGGTCATATGGTGTTGCGGCTGCAGGTCTAAATTATTTCAACAAACCTCTGAATGAATTGAGCATCGCGGAAGTCGCCTTCCTTGCAGCACTTCCAAAAGCCCCCAATAATTATAATCCCGAGACACGTCATGCGGAGGCCATAGGCCGCAGGAACTGGGTTATTGACCGTATGTTAGAAGACGGCCGTATTAGTCAGCAACAGGCGGACGAGGCAAAGGCAACACCACTCGTCACCGTTCCGCGAAGCAATTCCGACTTCGTCGACGCGCCCTATTACGCCGAAGAAGTGCGCCGTGAATTGCAAAAAGATTACGGCGATGATGCCCTCTATCGCGGCGGCCTATCAGTACGCACCAGTCTTGATCCAAAACTCCAAAACATTGCGGTTGATGCCTTACAACATGGCCTAATGGCTTATGACAGAAAGCACGGCTGGCGTGGTGCGATTAGTCAAGCGACCACCACCAAAGATTTTGCGAGCACTCTCAAAAATGCGGTTGCGCCATCAGGCATGATTTCAAAATGGCGTTTGGCTATGGTGTTATCGTCAAAAGGCGATATTGGTTTTGCCGATGAGAGCAAAGGTAGAATCGTTGCCGATGATGTGACTTGGGCAAATCGCAATCCGTTAAAGGCCGGTGATATTATTATGACCGAACCTTTTAAAGATGAAAAAACCAAAGAAAAAGGTCTGTTCAACCTCCGCCAAATTCCATTGGTTCAAGGTGCACTTGTGGCACTTGACCCGAATACCGGACGTGTCCTCGCCATGCAGGGCGGTTGGAAGACCGAAGGCAATGAATTTAACCGCGCAACTCAAGCCAAACGCCAACCGGGTTCAGCGTTCAAACCATTCGTTTATTTGGCTGCTCTCGATAAAGGATACACCCCGTCATCCATCATCATGGATACGCCGATTACCTTTACCGATACCGCGGGTAATGTCTGGAAGCCCGAGAATTATCATGGTGATTTTTTAGGCCCTACACCGCTCCGCGTCGGGGTTGAAAAATCGCGTAACCTGATGACCATTCATCTGGCGCAGGCGATCGGGATTGATACGGTTGTGGCCTATGCCAAAAACTTCGGGATTGATGATAATATGCCCGCCAACCTGTCTAACGTCTTGGGTGCGGATGAAACAACCTTGATCCAGTTGACCGCTGCTTACGGAATGATTGTCAACGGCGGCAAGAAAATATCGCCTGTCTTTATTGACCGTGTTCAGGACAGAACAGGGAAAACCATCAAAAATGCCGATAACCGTACTTGTACCGCATGCGGCCCGTTGATGAAATGGGAAAACCAAGCCACCCCAACCATCCCCGATAGCCGCGAACAAATCGCCGACCCCCGTACCGCTTACCAAATGGTATCCATTCTGGAAGGCGTTGTTCAACGCGGTACAGCCAAAGCCCTTTTGGATTTAAACATTCCGATTGCAGGCAAAACAGGAACAACCAATGATTCCAAAGACGCTTGGTTTGTTGGATTCACCCCTGATTTGGTTGCTGGCGTTTATATTGGATTTGATGATCCTAAATCGCTGGGAGCCAAAGAAACAGGGGGGTCATTAGCCCTTCCGGTGATTTAGGATCATCAAACCAACCTGTCTAACGTCTTGGGTGCGGATGAAACAACCTTGATCCAGTTGACCGCTGCTTACGGAATGATTGTCAACGGCGGCAAGAAAATATCGCCTGTCTTTATTGACCGTGTTCAGGACAGAACAGGGAAAACCATCAAAAATGCCGATAACCGTACTTGTACCGCATGCGGCCCGTTGATGAAATGGGAAAACCAACAACCGCCAGTGACCCTGATGCCATTTGGGAACCTTTCTTGGATGGAACAGAGCCTGATAGCAACTACGCCTCACCAACTGGCAATGATAGCGGAGACGGTGTTTATCAACCGCCTGCTGTCTCTGATAAATTGCCCGCAGAAGATATGTTGACACCGAACCCTGATGATAGTTCGATGGTTCAGGTCAATGCCCGTACCGGAAAACCAACAACCGCCAGTGACCCTGATGCCATTTGGGAACCTTTCTTGGATGGAACAGAGCCTGATAGCAACTACGCCTCACCAACTGGCAATGATAGCGGAGACGGTGTTTATCAACCGCCTGCTGTCTCTGATAAATTGCCCGCAGAAGATATGTTGACACCGAACCCTGATGATAGTTCCCCATCATCACTTGAGGGAACGGGTGGGGTCTATTAACGCCACATCAAAAACTATTTGTATAAAAAAATATTTATGTTAGATTGAGGCCGTTCTACCTCATCAGAGCTTCGATTTAGAAAGCTCGATCAGAAAATAAAAAATCGGGTTCCTCCTCTCTCTTGGCTGGAACCCGATTTTCTTTTGGGGTATAGTTGCACTCATGGATTTCATCTCAACCCGCGGCGGTACTGCGCCACTTCAATTTACCGACATCCTCCTTCAAGGGTTGGCGACGGATGGTGGATTATTTGTGCCGCGTGTCTGGCCAAAATTAGAACCCATTCTGGATACAGACAGTTATACCGACATTGCGTATAAAGTCATTTCACCCTTCACCGCTGGAGCGATTCCCGAAAAGGCTCTGCGTCAGATTTTGGATGAGACTTATTCTACGGCGGTTTTTAAGGACAAGGATATTGCCCCGCTTCGTGCGATTGGTGATGACCTGTTCCTGATGGAATTATTCCATGGCCCGACTTTGGCGTTCAAAGATGTTGCCCTGCAATTTTTGGGGCGCATTTTCGATTATGTTCTGGAACAGAGCGGACAAAAAATAACCATCGTCGGCGCAACCTCAGGTGACACGGGCTCTGCCGCGATTGAGGCCTGTAAGGGGCGCAAAAATATATCCATCACCATTTTGCACCCCAAAGGCCGCACATCGGACATTCAACGCAGTCAGATGACCTCGGTCATCGAAGACAATGTTCACAATATTGCGATTGAAGGCACGTTTGATGATTGCCAGAATTTGGTGAAACAAGCCTTTGGCGATTCTGAATTGCGGAACGCCAAAAATCTGTCAGCCGTCAATTCCATCAACTGGGCGCGGATTATGGCGCAGACTGTTTATTATGTGGCGGCGGCAAAAGCACTTAAAACAAAACCTGTTTTTGCTGTGCCGACCGGAAATTTCGGGAATGTCTATGCGGCATTTGTGGGCAAACAAATGGGCGCGAATATCGGCCCGTTGGTCATCGGGTCAAACCGCAATGATATTCTGACCCGCTTTTTCGAAACAGGCGCAATGACCTTGGAATCTGTGACCCCCAGCCATAGCCCGAGCATGGACATTCAAATCTCCAGCAATTTCGAACGCGTTCTGTTTGAGTTGACGGGACGTGACGCGGATAAAATAAATACATGGATGCGCGACTTTAAAGACAAGGGCAAATTCAAAGTATCTCCCGCGGAATTGGAAAAAATCCGTTCCGAATTTGCGGCCTATCGCTGTTCGGACGAACAAACGGTTGAAACCATCTCGCGTGTTTACCGCGACCATCATGAATTGATTGACCCGCATACGGCTGTGGGGCTTTCTGCACTCGAACAATCGGGGCATATTCACCGTGATACATGCGTTACTTTAGCCTGCGCCCACCCTGCGAAATTTCCGAGTGTGGTGAAGGCGGCAACGGGCATCACTCCCGCCCTGCCCGCGCATTTATCGGATTTGATGGAACGACCTGAAAAATATCAAATCATGGACAATGATTTCCAAAAATTACGCGCGCATTTGATGGGCACTTAACTTATTGATTTTATTTGATGATTTTAGGGTCTATTAGTTCGTTTTCTAATTTTAGAATCATCCTTTTTCTTGTCATCCCCGTGAAAACGGGGATCCAGAATCGTGACCTATGCCCTCTGGATTCCAGCTTTCGCTGGAATGATGCTAAGGGGATCTATAAGTTCGTTTTGTGATTTTTTAAACGCGTTCGCCGAACAGAGCTGTCCCCACTCGGATATGGGTTGCGCCGACTTTGATTGCTTTCTCGAAATCAGCACTCATGCCCATGCTTAAGAGCGGGAGGTTATACCGTGCCGCCAGTTTTTTAAGCAAAGAGAAATGAAAGGCCGCAGGTTCGTCAACCGGCGGGATGCACATTAAGCCCTGTAGGTTCAATTTCAGGTCTTGGCACTTTGTAATGAGTGCAGGGAGATCGTCCAATGACACTCCTGCTTTCTGATCTTCGTTACCAGTATTCACTTGAATGAGGCAAACGGGGTTTTTATGTTGTTTGGCGCATTCTTTGGCAAGCTCGATGGCAATACTCTCGCGGTCAATGGTTTCGATGACATCGAATAAGGCTACGGCATCCTTGGCTTTGTTGGATTGTAAGGGGCCGATCAGGTGGAGTTGCAAGTCCGGATATTTTGCACGGCGCGCTTCCCAATGGCTCATCCCTTCCTGCACACGGTTTTCACCGAAGACGCGCAGGCCGGCATTTAAAGCTTCATCAATTTTTCCATCATCTTGGAATTTAGAGACGGCGACCAAGGTGACGTCGGAAATTTTGCGTCCTGAGTGGGCGCAAGATTTGGAGATTTGGGAGTTAATTTCTGAAAGGTTGGTTGAAATAGTCATGATTGTCCCTCACCCTAACCCTCTCCCGAAGGGAGAGGGAAAAGAGAAATGAATTTACTGATTCATCGACTGGAAGAAATCTTCGTTGGATTTTGTGTCTTTGAGTTTATCGATCAAGAATTCAACGGCATCGACTGTACCCATCGGGTTGAGAATACGGCGGAGGAGCCACATTTTCTGGAGGGTGTCTTTCGGTACCAGCAATTCTTCCTTACGGGTTCCGGATTTTTGGATATCAATCGCAGGGAAGACGCGTTTATCGGCGATTTTGCGATCGAGAACAATTTCGGAGTTACCTGTTCCTTTGAATTCCTCGAAAATCACCTCGTCCATGCGGGAGCCTGTATCAATCAGAGCAGTTGCAATGATGGTCAATGATCCGCCTTGTTCGATATTACGCGCGGCACCGAAGAAGCGTTTCGGGCGTTGCAGGGCGTTTGCGTCCACACCACCGGTCAATACTTTACCGGATGACGGAACAACAGTGTTATAGGCACGGGCAAGACGTGTGATGGAATCCAGCAGAACAATCACGTCGCGTTTATGTTCGACGAGGCGTTTTGCTTTTTCCATGACCATTTCGGCGACCTGAACGTGACGGGCGGCTGGTTCATCGAAGGTGGATGACACAACTTCACCACGGACGGAACGCGCCATATCTGTCACCTCTTCCGGACGTTCGTCAATCAACAGAACGATCAGGTAAGCTTCAGGATGGTTGGTGGCGATGGAATGCGCGATGTCTTGCAACATCACGGTTTTACCAACACGCGGCGGAGCCACGATCAGCGCACGTTGACCGAAACCAATCGGCGAGGTCAATTCGATCACGCGTTGGGTCATATTTTTCTTGGTCGGGTCGCCCAGTTCCAAATTGATTTTGCGTTCTGGGTATAACGGGGTCAAGTTGTCGAAGTTAATGCGGTGACGGATTTTTTCCGGTGCTTCACCGTTGATGCTATCGACTTTCAAAAGGGCGAAATAACGTTCAGATTCTTTCGGGGCGCGGATTTCACCCTCAACAATATCCCCTGTGCGGAGGCCAAAACGCCGTACTTGGGATGGGGAGATATAAATATCGTCTGGCCCAGGCAAATAATTTTCCTCAGGTGAGCGGAGGAAGCCGAAGCCGTCTTGAAGGACTTCCAATACGCCGACGCCCGATATAGGGACGTTTTGTTCGGCGAGGCGTTTCAGGACTGCAAACATCATGTCCTGTTTCCGCATTGTATTACAATTTTCGATTTCTAATTCTTCGGCAAAGGCCAGAAGTTCTGAAGGGGATCGGGTTTTAAGATCCTGTAAATTCATGTTGTTCTCTTTGTGTGGGATTTTTGTCTCAAAATGATTTGCGCGCTATGCGGGAGACTTGGGGGTTGAAGGGTTAAATTAGACTTTTCTAATGTGCTCGTAATAATCCTTGGGAGAGTTTTTAACTATCAGATAAGTCTGACTTGAAACAACCTTAATGGGGTTGAGCCCTTTATAAATTCAGTAATTTTAAGGAGTTTCGTTAAAGACACCCCATTTATACACATACGAAAAACAGGAGTCAATATTATTATTGCATAAAACCCCCGTTTCGTCCATTTTCATATAAATAACAAGAAAAACAGGGATAAAATAATGAGTAAAAAAGAATTTGCATCGTCATATACGCCTTCCAATACTGCGTCGTTCAACAATCAATCCCCTGCTCCATCGAAACATACCCCCTCCGCTAAAGAGAATTTATTTCATGGAGCCTGCACAAATTTTTTAATGGCCTATTTCATTGAATCATTAAGACCTCTTATCTCTTTTGAAATAAGCAACATATTTGTTGGAGCACCAGAGGGGGTATTAGTTGTTCATGTGGATACATGTCTTTCAGCAGATGGCAAATCATATAGCCCTATCCCCCTGCTCGAATTCATTGATGAATTAGATAGAATGATTATTGACGAAGAGATGACAGATACAACAATTCATAAAGTACAGGATGATGAAGATAATAATCTAACTTTTGGTATTGCCTTCGGCAGCCACAGAGATGCAATGACCTTCATCGAGGCTGTTGGAAAATGCTATGACTTTTCAATACCCACCAAATGCACAAGAGAATCGTGGCAGAATGCAATTCTAGGGACGGATTCCATGTTTAATAATCAGATCTATTCCCTCCCCCATATCAGAGCGGCTTATTCAGATTTTCTGGGGCTAAGAACATCTGATAATGCGCCGCTCCAACTCAGCCACTAATCAAAACGGTTTTACAATCACCAGAATGATAATCGCGATCATTAAAACGGTCGGGATTTCGTTCCAGATGCGGTAAAATTTGTCGGGGCGGGTATTTTGGTCGTTTGCGAATTGTTTGCGCCATTTTGAAAATGCGCCGTGGCATCCGAACATCAGGAATACCAACGTCAGTTTGGCGTGCATCCATCCGCCCTTCATCAATTCAGGGTTTACCCAGATCATCAGGCCGCCAATGACCACCATGACAATGGCAGCAGGGTTAATGATCGCCCGCATTAGACGACGTTCCATGATCTTTAACGTCTCGGACAATTCCCCGCCCTTTGGGGCATTGGCGTGATATACAAATAAGCGCGGAAGATAGAGCATCCCCGCCATAAACGAGACCACCGCAATCACATGCAACGCACGCAACCAATCATAATGGGTCAAAAGAAAGTCTTGCATTTTTACTGTCCTTTTTTCTGAGTATCTTTATAAAGAAAATTATCCGGATCAAAATCAGCCAGATCAATTTTTCCAAAGTCTTTGGGTGGTTTGTAAATAACACTTTCTATTTTATCAGGTTCAAAAACATTAAAGTTTTGTTCCAATACCCTGATCAATTGCCATGTTTTGTCACGACGTGAATACGCAAATTCATATTCGCAAATCCATCTTAAATTACTTCCGCCATACATGCGGACAACGAATCCGTTTTTGGTTAATCTCACGCTCTCAAACGGGTCCCCGTAAACCCCGCCGCATATGCGACAATAGACAACTCTATCATTCTCTTTTGCTTTAACCAGTTTGCCATCTTCACCGCGCGCGAGAATAATCAATGGCCTTGGGGTTTCCACCGTGTCTTTATCAGAATTTTCATCTTCACTTTTCTGGATAACATCTTCCAGAACCATCAAATAATCCGGACGCTTATCACCGTTCAAATCCCCTTCTTTCAGGTAGATGGGATAGGAATTGGACGGGATAAAGGGCGAGACCTCTGATGGAATGGAAATCGCCTCTCCGACCTCTCCACCAATTTTTTGTTCTGCGGCGTTGCCAGCGGGCGCATACCCGATAAACACACAACATGATATCAAAATTGTCAGGAAAGGATTCATCAAGACATATCCCTTAAAGAGTTGCTAAAATATCTGCGGCGGCCTGTGCGGGGTCTTTGGCGCCTGTAATCGGGCGTCCGATGACCAGATGGGTTGCGCCTGCATCCAATGCCTCACGCGGAGTCATCACGCGTTTTTGGTCGCCGACATCTGCGCCCGCAGGGCGAATCCCCGGCACCATCAATACAAAATCTTTACCCAGTGCGCCGCGCACCAGTTGAATTTCCTGCCCCGAACAGACAATCCCCGCAAGACCAGAATCTTTGGTCAGGGTTGCCAGTCTCACCACCTGTTCAGGCGGTGTACCGATTTGTCCGACGGATGTCAGGGCTGTTGCGTCGATAGAGGTAAGGACAGTCACCGCCAAGAATTGCGGCGCAGGCAAACCTAGTTTCGATGATTCATCCGCCAGAGCATCCAGCCCCATTTTCATCATCTCCATCCCGCCTGCGGCGTGGCAATTCACATACGCCACACCCAAACGCGCCGCACCGCGCAAAGCGCCCGCAACCGTGTTCGGAATATCATGGTATTTCATATCCAGAAATATTTTGGCGTCTGGACATGCCTTTGAAATTGCCGCAACCCCCGCAGGGCCGTTATTCGAGAAAAATTCCAAGCCCAGTTTGACACCGCACCCTGCACTGCTCACTTGTCTCGCAAGCTCACTCGCCCGTGCGACATCCGGCGTATCAATCGCACAATAAATTTTGGTCATAGAACATCATCCTTTTTGGTATTTTCTTTTTCGAGAGATTTGACTTCACGCCTTAAACGCCGTGCCTCGGCGCGGGTGACGCCGCCGTTGAGCCAGACGATGATTGCGCCCCAGATAAAACCCAGCATCACAGACCCGAGGATAATCAAGGCCAAAGGGATGGAGGTAGAATCAATCAGCGGGTAAACTGAGAAATTGACGGCATCGCGATTAAAAACGGAAACCCAGAAAATAATGATCACGAACAAAATGGTCACCAGAGCTTTACCCAGTGCTGACATAGTTCCCTCCATAAATTGAAAAATAACTACTCGTCTGTATTCAGACGGTCGCGCAATTCTTTACCTGATTTAAAAAACGGTAGACGTTTTGCACCGACCTTTACGGACTCGCCCGTTCTTGGATTGCGCCCTACTCGTGCTTCACGTTCTTTCACCGAAAATGTTCCGAACCCACGCAGTTCTACACGGTCGCCTTTGACCAATGCTTCGCTAATGCCACCGAAAAACGCATCAACGACTTTTTCAATGTCGCGCAAATATAAATGCGGGTTACGCTCGGATAAATTTTGTATCAATTCAGAACGGGTCATAATGCATTCTCCCCTTGAGAAAAATAATCAGAAAATTAATCGGTAGACATTATGTGTTTATATTCAAACGACTAGACACAAGAGTCAAGCAATAGAGAGTTAATCTCTTGAAAAAACAGGGAAAAATATGATTTTTGGGTTATTTTTCAGTATTGCGGAAAATACTGTCGTGAGAGGCCGTTTCCCCTGCGCCATTTGCGGCAACGGGAATCTTCATCACATCCCTTTTGGACGGAACGGAAAGCGCGGCGGTTTCAAAGGACTGAAGCAAAACAGGTTTTCTGGTTAAATTGGCCGACATATCTCTCCTCCCCAGAAGAATATTTGCAAACTATAGATGATTCGAAAGCATAATGTAAAGTGACGGATTCTATTACTTTTGGCGCTTTTGATTATCATTTGCGGGCTGTTGCTGTCTCCCAGCCGCCTGCGCATTGAAATAATCGGTATTACTTTGGAATCCGTGTATCTTGGGATCTAGTTTGAAATAAGTTCTGATCAACCCGCGTTTTGATTTGACCGCATATTCTGCCGTCTTCGGGTTATAAAAGGCCGTGTCCCCGTCTTTTTGTATATTCTGCATCACATCTGCGGGTGGTTTGGTGGTAAAGGCCACGGCAGCCGCCACATATTCGGCCTCGGTCTTAAACCCGAATTCCGCGCCATGTTTTTTGAAATGCTGTGCGGCATTTTGTGCTGACGACATTTGCCGTCCGCGTGTCCAGATTTTTTCAATTTGAATCGTCTGGACTTGCGGAGTTGGTGCAAGCGAATTTTGCCCCGATACAAAATGATCATAGCCCCATGTGAACAGGGCTATGATCAGGGTGGCAATAATACCGGATATTTTTCTGCGGTGTCTCATGACATCCTAGAAATGCACAGCTTTGCCGTACGCCGACAAAACTGACTCGTGCATCATCTCAGACAAGGTCGGATGCGGGAAGACAGTGTGCATGAATTCCAGTTCGGTTGCTTCTAATGTCTTACCGATTGCGAAGCCTTGGATCATCTCGGTCACTTCGGCACCGATCATATGTGCGCCGAGAAGCGCACCTGTTTTGGCGTCAAAAATTGTTTTGACGAGACCTTCTGGCTCACCCAGTGCAATCGCCTTACCATTGCCCATGAACGGGAAGCGACCGACTTTAATGTCATACCCTGCGGCTTTTGCTTTGGCTTCTGTGAGACCAATTGAAGCCACTTGCGGATGGGCATAGGTACAACCCGGAATGCCTGATTTATCAAGCGGGTGAACATCTCTAAGGCCAGCAATTTTTTCGATACAGATAATGCCTTCATGCGATGCTTTGTGGGCGAGCCATGGGGCGCCTGCAACGTCACCAATTGCGTAAACGCCTGCTTCATCTGTTTCGGAATATTTACCGGTGACGATTTGGCCTTTTTCGGTTTTGACTTTGGTATTGGCAAGACCAATATCTTCGATGTTGGCAACGATACCAACGGCGGCAATCACACGGTCAACGGTGATTTTTTCTACTTTGCCTGCAACTTCGACATGGCAGGTCACATTATTTGCGCCCTTTTCCAGTTTCACAACTTTGGCAGAGGTCATAATTTTCATGCCTTGTTTTTCGAACGCTTTACGCGCCAATCCTGAAATTTCGTCATCTTCGACAGGCATGATTTTGTCCATGACTTCGACAACGGTCACGTCCGCGCCCAATGTGCGGTAGAAGGATGCGAATTCAATTCCGATTGCACCAGACCCGATCACCAATAATGATTTCGGCATAAAGTCAGGCACCATCGCTTCGCGGTATGTCCAGACCAATTTCCCGTCAGGTTCCAACCCCGGAAGAACGCGGGCGCGGGCGCCAGTTGCCACGATGATATGTTTGGCGGATAGAATTTCTTTGGTTTTGTCTTTTTTCTCGATCTCGACTTTGCCTTTACCTTGGAGGCGTCCATAGGCATCAAACACCGTGACTTTATTTTTTTTGAGGAGATGCCCTATCCCGCCAGAGAGTTGCTTGGACACACCGCGGGAACGTTCAACAATTTTTTTAATGTCGAAAGATGGCTTTTCGCATGACAGACCATAATCAGCCGCATGGTTCATCAAATGAAATACTTCGGCAGAACGCAACAACGCCTTGGTCGGGATACATCCCCAGTTAAGGCAGATACCGCCCAGATGATTGGCCTCTACCACTGCGGTTTTCATCCCCAGTTGCGCCGCACGAATTGCCGCAACATACCCACCTGGGCCACCACCAATTACAACTACATCAAAATTTTGTTCGGTCATTTGATTCTCCTAAATTATTCCTAAACCGTCATTCCGGCGAAAGCCGGAATCCCCCTTAAGAAGTTATACTTTCATATAAATCATCCCATCGAGGATTTTCTTTTTCTATCAACTGGTCTTTCCAGTCACGTTTCCAGCCTTTTATATTCTTCTCTCGCTTAATCGCAGATTCAGCATTGTCATGCACTTCATAAAACACCAGCTTGTTCACATTATATTTAGATGTAAATCCATCTGCTATTTTATTTTTATGTTGCCATATCCTTTTTACTAAATCCGATGTTACGCCCGTATAGATAACCTCATGTGTTTTGTTGGCAAGAATATACACATAAAAGTTTTCTTTCATTTCCACTCCAAGAGAGATCCCTGCTTTCGCAGGGATGACGATTGGTTAAGGTTTACGCCAACATCAATACTGGATTTTCGATGAATTTTTTGAAGTGTTGCAGATATTCTGCACCGACTGCGCCGTCCACTGAACGGTGGTCGGTTGAGAGCGTTACAGTCATCACGGTACGGACAACCATTTGACCGTTTTCAACAACCACACGTTCTTCGCCAGCACCTACCGCCATGATACAGCTTTGAGGTGGGTTCACAATCGCTTGGAAATTTTTGACGCCGAACATGCCGAGGTTAGAGATCGAGAATGACCCGCCTTGGAATTCAACAGGTTTCAATTTTCCTTCTTTGGCGCGTTTTGCCAGATCTTTCATTTCGTTTGAAATTTCGGATAATGATTTTGTTTCTGCCGCTTTGATAATCGGGGTAATTAAACCGTTTGGTGTGGCCACCGCAATCGAAATATCCGCGTGTTTATATTGAAGCACAGCGTCATCTGTCCATGACGTGTTGGCAGGAGGATAGGCTTTGAGCGCCATGGCGTTTGCCTTGATAATAAAGTCATTGACGGAGAGTTTATAAGCCCCGTCCGCCGCATTATTCATTGCAACGCGCGCCGCCAGCAATTTATCCAACACGCAATCAACCGAGAGGTAGAAATGCGGGATCGTTTGTTTGGCCTCAGTCAGGCGACGTGCCGTCACCTTCTTAATATTGTTGTTTGGAATTTCTGTGTATTCCATACCCAGCATATCGGCCAGTTGTTTTGCGTCCGGGCCAGAAGATGTTAGCGCAGAGGATGATTTAGGCGCGGATGTTGTCCCGCTGGCTTTGGCGTTTTCAACATCTGATTTCACGATACGACCGTGTGGGCCTGTGCCTTTCACAGATTTGAGATCGAGGCCTTTTTGTTCGGCGATACGGCGTGCGAGAGGCGATGCGAACACGCGTTGTCCCTCACCCCGTCCCTCTCCCGCAGGGAGAGGGGGAAGAGCAGATGGTGATGATGGTGCGGCCTTCGCCCCTTCACTCCCTCTCCCCTCGGGAGAGGGTTGGGGTGAGGGTATCGCCGCAACAGGAGCCGCAGAGAGAGCAGACGCATCTTCACCATCCTCAAGTAACACCGCAATCGCGGTATTTACGGCAACATTCGATGTTCCGGCAGGGATCAGAATTTTTGCCAATTTGCCTTCGTCAACCGCTTCGACTTCCATCGTTGCTTTGTCGGTTTCAATTTCGGCAATCACTTCGCCAGCCTTGACGGTATCGCCTTCTTTTTTGAGCCATTTGGCAAGTGTCCCCTCGGTCATTGTCGGGGAGAGTGCAGGCATTAAAATATTTACTGGCATTTTGTTTCCTCTTAACGATAACAAACTTTTTTAACGGCGGCGACAATATCCTCTGGTTGAGGTGTAGCCAATTTTTCCAAATTGAAAGCGTATGGTGTCGGGACATCCGCCGCGCAAACACGCACAATCGGGGCATCCAGATAATCAAACGCATGTTCGTTGATCAGGGCAATAATTTCCGAACCGATACCCGCAAATGGCCATCCCTCTTCGGTGGTGACAACGCGATTTGTTTTCTTCACGCTCTCGATAATTGTGTGGCGATCCAGTGGGCGGATGGTGCGGAGGTTGATGACCTCTGCGCTAATCCCCTGCTCTGCCAGAACTTTTGCAGCTTCCAGAGCTTTACCAACCATGATCGAGAAAGCAACGATGGTAACATCTGTACCCTCGCGTTCGATTTTTGCGCGACCGATCGGGATCACAAATTCATCATCGACCGGAGTTTCAAAAATTTGTCCGTACATTAATTCATGTTCCAGAACCATCACTGGGTTCGGGTCACGAATGGCGGCCTTCATCAAACCTTTGGCATCTGCACCAGACCAAGGCGCCACAACTTTCATACCCGGAACATGGGCATACCAAGATGCGTAACATTGGGAGTGTTGCGCTCCGACTTTACCCGGTGCGCCGTTTTGTCCACGGAAGACAATCGGGCACCCCAGTTTCCCGCCAGCCATATAGAGTGTTTTGGCGGCAGAGTTAATAATCTGATCCATTGCCTGCATCGCGAAGTCCATCGACATGAATTCGATGATCGGTTTCAATCCTGCCATCGCTGCACCGACACCCAGACCTGTAAAGGCGTGTTCGGTAATCGGACTGTCGATCACGCGGTCAGGGCCGAATTCGTCGAGCATTCCTTGGGATACTTTATAAGCACCGTTATATTCGGCAACTTCCTCACCCAACAGAAAGACTGTTTTGTCTTTGCGCATTTCCTCGGACATCCCCATGCGGAGTGCTTCACGCACTTGCATCGGTTGGGTATTGCCCATGAATTTTGCTTCATCAAATGGTGGCGGTTCAATCACCACACCTTGCGCGTATAAAATATCGCGGTTGGCAATCACAGCGCCAGCAGGTTGGTTGGCAACAGTTGTTTCGGTTGTGGATGTCGCAACAGGTGCGTCATTCGGAATACATGGAATTTCAGGAGCGGCCGACATTTTCGGAGCTGGCGCAGAGGCTTCGGTTTCACCCTCTTCCAAAAGAATGGCGATAGGTGTGTTCACCGCAACGCCATTTGTTCCTTCAGCAATCAAAATCTTGCCCAAGATACCTTCGTCAACCGCTTCGACTTCCATCGTTGCTTTATCGGTTTCGATTTCGGCAATCACTTGACCAGCCTTAACAACATCGCCCTCTTTCTTAATCCAACGCGCCAAATTTCCTTCGGTCATTGTCGGCGATAATGCAGGCATTAAAATTTGAATAGACATTTCTAAATATTCCTTCGTTTTAAAATCTTAACAGCGACTACGCTTCTTTCAGAACATCCGTCCACAATTCCGACTCGTTCGGGAATGGGGAATCTTGGCTGAACTGGGCGGCTTCGGCCACGATGTCTTTGACTTCTTTATCTATTGGTTTCAGATCATCTTCGGTGACTTTATATTCTCTGAGCAGAGCCGCTTTGACGCCTTCAATCGGGTCGCGTTCGGTTTTGAATTTTTCGACTTCGTCTTTGGTGCGGTATTTGCCCGGGTCGGACATTGAGTGTCCGCGGTAACGATACGTCACCATCTCGAGAATATATGGGCCGTTGCCAGCGCGGATGTCTTCGAGGGCACGGGAGGCTGCTTCGCGAACGGCAAAAATATCCATCCCGTCAACTTTCTCACCCTTGATACCAAAGCCTTCACCACGGCGATAAAATTCGCCCGCAGCGTGACGTTTGGTGGATGTACCCATAGAGTATTGATTGTTTTCTACGATATAGAGAACAGGCAAGTTCCAGAGCGCCGCCATGTTATAGCTTTCAGCCACCTGACCTTGGTCAGCCGCGCCGTCGCCCATATACGCAATCGCAACGCCGCCGTCTTGTTTATATTTATGCGCAAAACCGAGGCCAGTGCCGATGGACACTTGAGCGCCCACAATACCGTGACCACCGAAGAAGCCATTTTCGATTGAGAACATATGCATCGAACCGCCCTTACCGCGAGAGCATCCGCCTTCGCGTCCGGTGAGTTCCGCCATCACTTCGTTCGCAGAAATTCCACAGACCAACATATGACCATGGTTGCGGTAGGCCGTGATGACCGTGTCCTGTTTTTTCTGAACAGATTGAACACCTGTCACGACGGCTTCTTCACCGATATAAAGATGGCAGAATCCGCCAATCAGACCCATTCCGTATAGCTGCCCTGCTTTTTCTTCAAAGCGGCGGATCAACAACATGTCGCGATAGAGTTTTTTCAACTCTTCCACAGATGGCATTTGATTGCTGTTTGTCGGGGGGGTAGATTTCAGATTAGACTTTTTTGTGTTGTCTTTTGACACGGCAAAACCTCGTTTTTGAAATGATGAGGATTGATAAACGATTTTTAACGATGGTGCTAGTGTTAATTTAACATTTTGTGCGGCGCAACATATTGTTTTTGCAGGATAATATTTTGAAAGAGTTGCTTTACAAAAAGGTCTTTCAATATAGCTTATAATTTATGAATGTGATCAACAACCCGACAAAATCCCGCTATGAACTCGTCGAAGACGGGCACATGGCTTATGCGGATTATCATTTATATGAGAACACCCTGTCCATCAATTATGTCTATGCCCCGCCTGAACTTCGCGGGGCAGGCGCGGCTGGACGTTTAATGGAGGGCATAATGGCAGATGTTAAAAATCAGGGGATAAAAGCGAGACCGATTTGCGGGTATGCGGCGTCATGGTTGAAACGCCATCCGGATTTGAATGACTTCGTTGCTTAAATAATTACTTCCCGACCATAATATCTTTTTCGCCTTGATTACGAAAACCGAGAACGATGCGGGCGCGTTCTTCGAGGAGGTCTTTGTCGATTGATCCGCTGCGTAACATGGAGACGCGAGTCTCTAAGGCGTCATGTTCGGATTTTAATTTTTCATTGGTTTTCTTCATTTCGGAAATATTTTGTTCCAAACTGATCAAACGGAAATAGCTCCGCTCGCCTTGCAAAAGATGGTATGAAAAATAGAAACACAGCCCCAGCCCAACCAAAGTCAGCAGGTTTTTACGAACTAAATCATTATGTTCGAGGAGTTGTCTCATTCAGACAGTGTGTCTTAAAGGTTTTGATTTGTAAATTAGAGAAAGTGATTTTTCGAAAATTTTTTAAGCGGAAATTTTGCCTTTGATGGCCTGTTTTTTATAGAAGTCAGAATTTTCAAGCGTTTTCAACCAGATGTCTCGACCATTTAAATTCAATTTTGAAAATATTTTAGAAAAGACAACAGAACGCTTTGCACCCAAAACCCAGATATTGGCGATACGCTCCATTTCGTATTGTAATGATTGCCATTCGGCGTGCCCCATGAAGATACGATACTGGTCGGGTAATTTTTCAATTTCATCCAATATATCAATATCTTCCGCCACCAAGTTATCAAAAGACATGATTTTCGGTTTTTGATCGCCCTGTAATTTCAAAACAAACACATCCGTTTCATCACCAATCGGCCCACCCCAGAAAACAGGAATATTTCGTTTGGCGATAAATGACGGAAGCTTATTTTTCTGATCCGAAGGGTATGGGCGATTAAGAATAAGCGCACTTGCCCCGTCAATATTATGTTTCATCATATATAAAACAGTGTGGTCAAAATTCGAGTCGGTGGCGGTTGGGGATGCGACAAAGATCTGCCCCTCTACCCCGCAACATAATTTAAACCCTGTCGGCAATAATATAAAGAAAGCCGCGAGCAGCAAAAACTTATCCCGAAATATGGCACGGAGGTATTTCATGCCCCTAACCTATCATTCTTTCGGGCATAAAAAAACTCCCGTACAGAACGGGAGTTTTTGAAAATTTAAAGGGCAGCCGAATTAAGCCGCGTTTTTCTTGGCAGCTGCAACCGCTTTTGCAGGGGCAGCGCGAAGGATGGATGTGCCTGCATATTCTGCGATAGGGCCCAATTCTTCTTCGATACGGATCAATTGGTTGTATTTTGCAATCCTGTCGGAACGGGACAAAGAACCAGTTTTGATCTGACCAGCGTTGGTGGCAACAGCCAAGTCCGCAATGGTTGAATCTTCGGTCTCGCCAGAACGGTGGGAGAGAATAACGCCCATTCCTGCTTTTTGAGCCATTTGAATGGCTTCCAGAGTTTCCGAGAGTGTTCCGATTTGGTTGACTTTGACGAGAATCGCGTTTGCCGCTTTTTTCTCAATCCCCATGGCAAGGCGTTTCGGATTGGTTACGAATAAATCATCGCCTACCAATTGAACTTTGTCGCCCAGCGCTTTGTTCAAAGCAACCCAACCATCCCAATCATCTTCGGCCAAGCCGTCTTCGATGGAGCAGATTGGATATTTCGCACAAAGTTCTTCGTAATATTTAATCATCTCGGCTGTGGTCAATGTACGACCTTCGCCTTCCAGATGATATTTACCGTCTTTGAAGAATTCGGTTGATGCAACGTCAAGCGCGATCATCACATCTTCACCCGGAATATATCCGGCAGATGTAATAGACTTCATAATGAAATCAAGAGCTTCGGACGCAGATTTCACAGCAGGTGCGAACCCGCCTTCATCCCCCACGTTGGTGTTCATGCCAGCGGCAGAGAGATTTTTCTTCAGGGCATGGAAAATTTCTGAACCATAACGAACGGCCTCTGAAAATGTCGGTGCGGACACAGGCATAATCATGAATTCTTGGAAATCAACCGGATTATCCGCATGTTTACCGCCGTTAATGATGTTCATCATCGGGACAGGCAACAAGTGGGCATGAACGCCGCCGACATAACGGAAGACTGGTTGGGATAATTCTTCAGCCATCGCGCGCGCGCAAGCAAGTGACACGCCAAGGATCGCGTTTGCACCCAGACGGCCTTTATTCTCTGTGCCATCCAATTCAATCATCATACGGTCGATGACGGCTTGCGCCTCTGCATCCATACCGCAGATTTCTTCGGCGATTTCACCGTTGACGTTATCAACTGCGTTTTGAACGCTTTTGCCGCCATAATAATTTTTATTGTCATCACGCAACTCAACCGCTTCGTGCGCACCGGTCGATGCACCGGACGGCACAGCAAAACGTCCTGTTGCACCGCTTTCCAGTGTCACGTCAACTTCAACAGTCGGGTTTCCACGGCTATCCAAAATCTGGCGGGCATAAATATCAATAATTGCAGTCATTTCTATTTCCTTCTTCTATCAGTTAAATTTAGGCAACATTGACCAAGTCCATTGACTTCACAAGGTCATCAATGGCTTTGGCTTGGGTAATAAATTGCTCCAGTTTGTTAAATGGCAGCGCAGATGGGCCATCACATTTTGCTTTATCAGGGTCTTCGTACGCCTCAATAAAGATACCTGCAATACCAATCGCCAAAACAGCGCGAGTTAAGTCAGGAACCAACGCACGGCGACCACCTGATGCCTCGCTCCCCGGAAGGCGCATTTGGGATGCGTGAACAGTGTCACAAATAATTGGCGCGCCACCTGACATTTCTTTCATCACACCAAATGCCATCGGATCAACCACAAGATTGTCGTATCCGAAGCAATGACCACGTTCACACAAGATCACTTGGTCGTTACCGCATTCGGCAAATTTATCGATGATATTGCCGACTTGGTAAGGGGACATAAATTGTGGTTTCTTCGCGTTAATCACGGCACCTGTTTTCGCCATCGCTTCGACCAAATCCGTTTGACGGGCAAGGAATGCCGGAAGCTGAATCACATCCACAACATCTGCCACGGGTTGGCATTGGTCAATTTCGTGGACATCTGTGATAATCGGCACGTTATCGAATTGTTCTTTCACCTTACGAAAGATTTCCATGCCTTTTTCAAGCCCAGCGCCACGGTAGCTATTTACCGATGAGCGGTTGGCTTTATCAAAGCTGGCTTTAAAGACATAGGGGATTTTGTATTTGTCGGTGATGGTTTTATAAACCTCGACCGCGCGCAATGTAATGTCCAAATTTTCAAGGACGTTCAGACCACCAAACAAGACAAACGGCTTGTTATTGGCAACTTCGATATTCTGGATTTTGACTGTTTTCATGTCCCTATATGTAGCGCAGGAGAGCCGCGCGAGCAAGTCAAGAAAGCTTATTTATTTGTGCATCCCAAGGTCGGAGCGCGTGCTAAAGCCAACGTCTCACAATCCATACCTTTATTTGCGTCACGAATTGTATCAGCAATACCAGTCGCTACATCACTCACCCAAGTTTTAGCTGCTTCTACTTTGTCAGGGTTTTCTTTGATATACTGAGCAGTTAGACAAAAGACAATGACAAGCCCCATGCCCCCTACACTTTGACCACCGCGTTTTGTTTCTTCTAATGGCTGAGATTGTTGTTCTGCTTTATTCATTAACCGCCCCTGTTTTTATATTGTTGTCATATTAATACAGATTTCTAGTTAATAGCGCAAGCTTTTTTAGATTTCCCGACAACCACCCTATCGCCAGAGACGCAATGCTCTGACGAAGGTGATAAGGATTCCTATTTATAAGGGTATAGACTTGATATCATTCGATATTTCAAGCCTTACACCAACCTGCTTTTATCGATCGCGGCTTTCACAAAGGAAACGAATAAAGGATGCGGGTCAAATGGTTTTGATTTGAGTTCAGGGTGGAATTGGACGCCGACAAACCATGGGTGATCAGGGATTTCGACGATTTCGGGGAGTTTTCCGTCAGGGGACATTCCGCTGAAAGATACTCCTTTTGCCTCTAACCTGTCGATATAAGATGCATTGACCTCATAACGGTGGCGATGGCGTTCGGTGATTTGTGGTTTGCCGTAGATGTCGGCAACATGAGATCCCTTTTTAAGGGAAGCAGGATATGCACCAAGGCGCATCGTACCACCCAAATCACCCGCATTGGTACGGGCAACCAATTCATTGCCCTTCACCCATTCGGTCATCAGACCCACAACAGGTTCATCGGTCGCACCGAATTCGGTTGAGCTGGCGTTGGTGAGTCCCAACAAGTTACGGCAGGATTCAATCACCGCCATTTGCATTCCGAAACAGATTCCGAAATACGGAACTTTATGTTCCCTTGCGAATTGCGCGGCCTTGATTTTGCCTTCTGTCCCGCGCGCGCCAAAGCCGCCCGGAACAAGGATTGCGTGAACGTCTTCGAGCGCCTGAACAGAGCCGTTATTTTCAAACACTTCGGATTCGATAAATTCCAGTTTTACCTTCGCACGGTTGGCGATACCGCCATGGATAAGAGCTTCGTTTAAGGATTTATAGCTGTCGGACAGTTCGGTATATTTTCCGACAATCGCAATCTTCACTTCAGATTCCGGATTTTTAATGCGGTCAGCAATATCAATCCATTTTGATAAATCCGGCTCTTTATCCGCTGGTAAATTAAAACGGCGCAGAACTTCTGTATCCAGACCTTCGGCATGATAGGTCAATGGGACTTCGTAAATTGATTTCACATCAAGCGCAGGAATAACGCGTTCAAACGGAATATTACAGAAGAGAGATATTTTTTTGCGTTCCCCTTCATCAATATGTCTGTCCGCACGGCAGAGCAGAATATCAGGGCGAATTCCCGCCGCCATCAATTCCTTTACCGAGTGTTGGGTCGGTTTGGTTTTGAGTTCACCTGCGGCAGGAATATAAGGCAACCATGTCGCATGGATAAATAAAGCGCGGTCATGTCCCACTTCATTACTGAATTGGCGGGCGGCTTCTAAATACGGGTGAGCTTCGATGTCGCCTACTGTACCACCAGTTTCTACCAATACGAAATCGGCTGTGCCGTCTTTTTCACGGATGAAGGATTTAATCTCGTCTGTAATATGTGGAATCACCTGAATGGTTGCGCCCAGATATTCGCCGCGACGTTCGCGTTGCAGGACGTTCATATAAATACGACCTGTTGTAATATTATCGGTCTGGGATGCCGGACGACCTGTGAAACGTTCATAGTGCCCCAAGTCGAGATCGGTCTCCGCCCCGTCATCGGTCACGAAAACTTCGCCATGTTGGGTCGGTGACATTGTCCCCGGATCAATATTCAGATACGGATCCATTTTACACAAACGTACAGTATAGCCACGCGCCTGCAAAAGCGCACCAAGAGCCGCGGAGGCGAGACCTTTTCCTAAAGAGGAAACCACGCCACCGGTAATGAAAATATATTTTGTCATGTTATTTTGCGATAGGAACTGTTGGAGGTTCAGATTCTTTTGGTTTTGCATCAGCCGCCGCAGGAGCATTTTCAGCAGGTGCAGTGATTGCAGGAACATCTTTGGATGCCGCATCCAGAATACTGGATGTTGTGCCACCGCGTGCCGCCATAATCGCCAATATGATGCTGGTCACAAAAAAGACCATAGCTGCGTATGTTGTGAGTTTGGTCAACACATTACCTGTGGTTTGCGCGGTTGCAAAATTGCCCATTCCGCCGCTGGAACCGATACCCAGTCCGCCGCCTTCAGAGCGTTGCAACATGATCAATACGATCATCGCCAATGTCACAATTAAATGTATTACAAGAACAACATGTTCCATTTTCAATCACATCTTTCGTTTTATTCTTATTATTAATTAGGCCGCATCTATAATGGTCAAGAATTGATCTGCTTTGAGGCTTGCGCCGCCGACCAAGGCTCCGTCCACATTTGGGGCAGCCAGAATTTCTTTGGCGTTATCCGCCTTGACCGATCCGCCGTACAAAATACGGATTGCGGAGGAATTGTCCAGTTTTTCCTTCAAAAATTCACGAATAACCGCGTGCATATCTTTTATATCGTCCAAAGTTGCGGTTTTTCCAGTCCCAATCGCCCAGACAGGTTCATAGGCAATGACCAGATTCTGGGCATTTGCCGTATCAGGGATCGATTTTGCCAATTGTGTGGTCACAACTTGATTTTGAATGCCCGATACACGTTCTTCTTCGGTCTCGCCAACACAAATTATGGTAACCAATCCAGCCGCATGAGCTTTTTTCGCCTTTTCAGCGACTTGGGTGCTGGATTCGGCATGATAAGAACGACGTTCGGAATGCCCCAATATGACATAGGAACAGCCCATCTCTTTGAGCATCGGGGCAGAAATATCCCCCGTAAACGCCCCGTTATCTTTGAGCGAGCAATCCTGCGCTCCAAGCGCAATCCCTTGGGATTTGGCGGTTGCCACAACGCCCAGATGCACATAAGGCGGGCAAATGCAGACATCTGCGTTAGACGGATTCCCTAAAGCCTCGGCCAAGGCTTTCGCGTCGGCCAAGTTGCCGTTCATCTTCCAATTTCCAGCAATTAATTTTTTTTGTGTGTTCATAAGTCCTTCATACATCATCAAGGCTTGGCATGGCAACACAGGATGTTTATAGTCTCCCCACAATTTCATAGTTATGAGGATTAAAATGTTACTACGCTCCATGCGCAAAGGTTTTCTGTCTGCCATTTTTCTGGGTCTGTTGGTTTTGGGCGCGGTAGGTCTTATTTTCAGTGATTGGCACGGCATGTTCCAAAACGGATATAGCAAAACTGATGTGGCAACCGTGGACGGAACACCGATTAAAATCGCCGAGTTCAATTCCCGCGTGACCAATATTTTGCGCCAACAACAAATCCCTGCGGCGGCGGCCTATCAAATGGGTTTGATTAACAACATCCTGACCAGCGAAATTTTTGATATTCTGGTCAAGAAAGATGCGGCGACATTAGGCGTCCGCGTTGAAGACCGTATTATTGCCGAACAAATCAAAAATCTGATTACGCCTTATAAAACTGACAAGGTCAGTGACAAGGACGCTTTGAAAAAATTTCTTGAGACACAAGGTATGTCTGAAAAACAATTGGTTGCGGCTCTGCGCGATGACATGACATCCAAAATTTTAAAATCAACAATCTCTAGTGCGTCTTATGTACCGGACGCCCTAATATCCTCCATTCAATCTTACCGCGGCATGACCAAAAATATCGAGGTTGCGTTTATTCCGAATAGCTCTATCGCGGTCAAAGCCGCCCCGAGTGATAAAGACCTTGAGGCTTATTATGCTGAACGTACCGTGGATTTTATGAATCCTGAAAGCCGCGATGTGACTGTGGCTATTCTGGACACTTCCAAAATTGCAAAACCAACTATTTCCGATGCGGACATCAAAGCATCTTATGATGAAAATAAGGATAAATTCGCGGTTGCGGCATCTGTCGATGTTGAACAAAGCCTGATTGACGATGAAGCAAAGGCCAAGGCTGTTGCGGATGCCGTCAAAGGCGGGAAATCAATGTCTGACGCCGTCAAGCAAATCACGGGTGATGCAAAATTATATCAAGGGAAAAACAATTTCTCGAAAGACGGTTTGCCATCCGAAATTGCAACACCTGTCTTTGCCGCAAAGGCTGGTGATGTGATCGGCCCTGTGAAATCGGCACTCGGATTCCATGTGATTAAATTGGTGGCCTTCAAAGAAGCAAGTACTGCATCCTTCGACAGCGTCAAAGATAAAATCCGCAAGGAACTGGAAGACGAAAAATCAGGCAATGCTGTCTATGACGTCACAAGCGCGATTGAAGATCGTTTGGCGAATGGTGAAACCTATGAAAGCCTGACCAAAGAATATCCGTTGACTGTGACCACCCTCAAATCCCTGCACCGCGATACCAAAGCAGATAAAACAGGTACGTTTGAAGATAAGGATTTCCAAAAAATCCTGACCAAAGCCTATAGCCTGAAAGACAGCACTCCGAGCGAGATGTCTGATTTTTCAGCCAACAAACTTTATTCTATCCGTACCGACAAAATTTCCCCTGCGGTTGCAAAACCGTTTGCCGAAGTTAAATCGGAAATTCTGAAAGACTGGACTGCGGACAAGCAAGAGCAGGACAATTTATTATCTGCGCAAAAGCGCGTGGATGATTTGGTTGCGGGTAAAATCAATTTCGACACATTGAAACCTACCACCATCAACAACCTGTCTCGTACTGGAAATGCGTCCCTCGCCAAAGACGTGACCGAGCGTTTTATGTCTGCTGAAAAAGGCAAATTCATGTTGGCGGTTTCGAGAGAAAAAGGCGGCATTTATATCGGGCGCGTCACCGCTGTAACCCTTCCGAAAGATGTTAAAATTGATGATGCGTCCCGCAAATCGATTGAAGGAAATATCGCAGATGCAGGTTACATGGCCTATATGGAATCATTGCAAACAAAATATCCTGTGACCATTAACGATGCCCTGCTTGCCCGCACCTATGGCAAGGCGCAGAGCGATAGTGAATAAGCATGATGCAGCATATCCTGAAACATTTACGAACGGGCGCGCCACTTTCATCAGTGGATGCGACCCAAGTAATTTCGGATATTCTGGACGGTAAGGCAACGCCCGCACAAACGGGTGCATTCCTCATGTCCCTATCACAACGCGGTGAAACGGTGGATGAAATTGTCTCTGCCGCACGCGTGCTGCGTGCCCGTGCAACCACTATTCATGCCCCTCAAAATTCCGTTGATTGTTGTGGCACGGGTGGGGATCATTCGGGGTCTTATAATATCTCGACCGCGGTTGCCTTTGTGGTCGCGGCGTGTGGTATTCCGGTTGCCAAACATGGTAACCGCGCCGCAAGTTCTCAATCAGGGGCGGCGGATGTGCTTGAATCACTCGGCCTTAATTTAGACCTTTCGGCAGAGAGATGTGAAAGCGCTTTAAAAAAATTCGGGTTTTGTTTTTTAATGGCGCCAAAATTTCATGGGTCATTAAAACCACTCTCTGCCCTGCGGAAAGAATTGGGCTTCAGAACGATTTTTAATCTGCTTGGCCCTCTCGCCAACCCTGCGAATACACACCAACAATTATTGGGCGTCTTTGATAAATCATGGGTGAGACCTATGGCGGAAGCGCTTCAGAAATTAGGGACGACATCAGCCATCGTTGTTCATGGGTCTGACGGAATGGATGAGATCACATTAACGGGTGAGACATATTGCGCTCAATTAAAAGATGGTCAGATTACGGAATTCACCCTCTCCCCCGCCGATTTTGGCCTGCCCACTATCAGGGGCGAAGATATTCAGGGCGGCGATGCCGCAACCAATGCCAAAGCGTTGAAAGCCTTACTTGAGGGGCAAGCCTCTGCATACCGCGATATTGTTCTGGCGAATGTCGCGGCAACCCTTGTCCTATGCGATAAAGCCACCGATTACAGACAAGGTGTTGCATTGGGCGCAAATGCGATAGATACTGGTGCCGCCCTTAAAGTATTAAATGATTATATTTCATTTTCCAAAGAAACAGATAAGTAACAGCATGAACACTCTGGAAAAAATTTGTGATGATAAACGCGCGCATATTACGCGCAGCGAACATTTTATTCCGCAAATGATTCAGGAAGAACGCGCAAAATTACAACCCCCACCACGCGGATTTTGTGATGCTATTGAAGCCAAGCGTTCATTGATGAAACCTGCACTCATTTCCGAAGTCAAAAAAGCATCCCCCAGCAAAGGCATTATCCGTGCGGATTTTGACCCTGTCAAAATTGCGCTGGCCTATGAACAGGCGGGTGCGACTTGCGTGTCTGTTCTCACCGACCAACCTTATTTCAAAGGGTCGGATGATGATCTGGAAGCGGTCAAAGGATCCGTCCGTCTTCCTGTTATTCGCAAAGATTTTATGCTGACCCCTTATCAGATTATCGAGAGCCGCGCATTGGGTGCGGATTGTATCCTTCTGATTATGGCGGCACTGGATGATGCAACTGCGGCGCATCTTTATCATCAAGCAACCTCGCTTGATATGGATGTGTTGATCGAGGTGCATGATGAGGCGGAATTGGAACGCGCGTTGGAGCTGAACCCGATGATGGTCGGCGTCAATTCGCGTAACCTCAAAACCCTTGAGGTAAATTTACAGACCGCCTTTGACCTGATTCAAAAAATCCCGTCCCATATTCTGCGCGTGGCGGAGAGCGGAATTACCACCCACACCGAACTCCAATCGCTATTTGATGCGGGATATGACGCATTTTTAGTGGGCGAAAGCCTGATGCGTCAGGATGATATTGGTGAAGCTGTTCGAAAACTTCTTGGCAAGACACTGGAATCAGTGTAAAACAAAAGAAGAACAAAACAGAATACATCAAGAACATCCATTTTAGGGGGGTACCCTCATGCTGACCAAGAAACAACGGGACTTACTTGTTTTCATTCGCGACCGCGTGGCGGATGGCGGCGTATCGCCTTCGTTTGACGAGATGAAGGATGCTCTCGACCTCAAATCAAAATCGGGGATTCACCGTTTGATTACGGGGCTTGAAGAACGAGGTTATGTCCAACGCCTTCCCAACCGCGCCCGCGCCCTTGAAGTGATTAAGTTCCCCGATGGATTAGATGAGAAGCCAAATTCCTCTGGAAAACCATCTGTTCTGAAACAGGTTATCAATACCATCAGCGACATGACCTCCCTCCCCCTTGTCGGAAAAATTGCCGCCGGTACGCCGATTGAGGCCATTCAGGATGATACCAACTTTATCGATGTTCCCCCATCCATGTTGGGCAGCGGTGAATATTACGCCCTGACCGTCGAAGGCGATTCGATGATCAAGGCCGGCATCAATGACGGCGACACCGTCATCATCCGCAAGGTCAACAGCGTCCGTGACGGCACAATCGTTGTCGCATTGGTGGACGGCCAAGAAGCCACCCTCAAACGCATTTATCGCCGCGATGGCAAAGTGATTCTGGAGGCCGAAAACGACGCCTACAAACCCCGCATCCTCACCCCAGATCGCGTGCAAATTCAGGGCGAGCTTTCATCTCTGATGCGGACATATCATTAGGGAAATACGAGCCTTGATAACTGCGCAATTCCCCCTAGGTAGGTAGAGTGTTTTTACACCGTAAAAACTTTAATCCGAACCGAGGAGGCCAAAATGGCAGCACCACTTATTAAGGACATTATGACACCTAAATTCCAATGGATTGCACCGGATGCAACCATACAGGACGCAGCTAAGATGATGAAGGCCAAGGATATCGGTTTTCTTCCCGTTGCCGATGGTGACAAAATGATCGGGACGATTACCGACCGTGACATCGCGATCAATGCCGTTGCATTGGGCAAGGATGTCACATCCTGTAAAGTCAGCGACTGCATGAATCAAAAACTTTATTATTGTTATGACGACCAGACAGCCGATGAAATTTGTAAAAACATGGCCGAGATGCAAGTCTCCCGCTTCCCTGTCGTCAGCCGTGCCAAACGTCTGGTAGGCGTCGTATCCTACGCCGATTTATCGGCAGCAGCATCCCCGACTGTTTACACCAGCGCCCAACGGGAATTGAAATCTGTAACACCTGCTAAAAAAGTTGCGTAACAATCAATTTTAAACACAGAAAAACCCCTCATAGACTTGAGGGGTTTTTCGTTATCAATATTTCCTAATAAAAAACTTTATCCAAGAATTTTTCGAATTCAGCCCATGACGCAGCATCGGCGGCTGCGTTATACGCCGCACCTTTGCTGTTATCATTTCCGGCCGCAGGATTTGTGAATGCATGGACTGCACCCGGGTAAGATATGAACTGCACACCCACATTGGCGGCTTTCATCTCCTCTTGGAACGCCTGAACCTCGGTTGGAGGAACAAACGGGTCATCGGCGCCATGTAATATCAATACAGGTTCCTTAATATTTTTGGCATTCTCGGGGGTTGGGTTCGACAAGCCTCCGTGAAAGCTGACAACACCTGCAAGCGACGCACCATTTCGTGCCAATTCCAAAGCGGTTGTTCCGCCAAAGCAATATCCTATCACCAATATTCTTTTAATATCGACACCCTGCACCGTCAGCACATAATCATAGGCCGCTTGAATATTTGATCGCAACAGAGGACGATCATTTTTATATTTCGTGGCCAATATACTTGCCTGATCCGAGGTTGAGGGGCGCACATCTTTACCGTACACATCGGCCACAAAGGCTATATAGCCTTCCTTCGCCAATTTGACTGCTTTATCTTTGGCGAATTGCCCGACGCCCATCCAATCCGGAACGATAATAATTGTGCCTTTCTTCGGAGCCATATCATCATTGACCGAGAGAAAACCCTGCATGACCTGACCATCGGCTGTTTTATATTCAATATCTTGCGATGTGATGGCTGCAGATGCAGGGTATGTAATACATATAAGCCCCATCATCATTAAAATTTTTCTAATCATCCTTTGTCCCCTTGTATGCTTTTGATTGATATGGCTGGCTCCAAGGCCTTATACCCCGATCGTTACCAACTTCTTGTATTCTAGGCGAGTTCCCTCTGAAAATCGAGATCGCCCCTCTATTTTTAAAATCATAATACCCGAATTGTTGAATATTCTGTTCGGGGCATAAATCTTTTGGCAATCTGACGTCACTGATAATCACATTGGCCCATGCGCAATCTTGTTTTAATTCATAGATGCCATCACCGAACGAGACTTTGATCCCCTTCATATCAATACGGCAAGCCAACGAGTCGCAGGAGATAGAGCCGCCATTTTCCAAACTGATTTGGCCTTGCTTTGGAAATAAAACCACATCTTCCTGTGCCTTATCCCAACGCTTCAGCCATGTATCCGAAGCAAATTTATTTTTACGCAGAGACGAAAGATATACATGACGTGTATCCCTGACCGCCATTACTCCGCCATCATTTGATACAATCATATCTGGACGATCCATCGTCCAAATCGACATCATCGCCACGCAAAAAGGAAGCATGGCTACCATTCTTCCCCATCCCTTGAATAAAATCAGGATCAACCCTGTGATTGTCATCATCACCAGAAACATATCGGGCATGGCCGATGATGTGATCACTGAACCTGATAGATCTTGTGTCCAGCGCGCAATATCCAGCAGCCAATCAACCCCCAGCCCGAGAATCTTGAGCGACCAATCCGCCGCCCCAAAAGGTAAAAGCACATAGGATATAATAACCATCGGCATAATCATCAACCCCGAAATCGGAACGGATAGGGCATTCGCCAAAACACTGTAACTTGCCACCTGTTGAAAGTGATAGAGAGAGTATGGCGCAGTCGCAAGACTAGCCACGAGAGAAGTCATCAACATTCCTGCAAGCCATAAAGCGCCGCGTTTGACCCAACCTGCATCGGTATAAAATTGTGTTGCATAGGGGCGCATGGCCTCAGCCATGGCGACCAAAGCCGCAACGGCGGCAAACGACATTTGAAAACTGACACTCCAGATACTTTCGGGAGAGGCTAGCAATACTAATATCGCCGAAACCCCAACCAAGCGCAGCGAGAACGGCGAACGGTCAAGCATAATGGCGATGAGTGCCACCCCTGTCATCAAAAGGGAACGCGTGGTCGGCACGGACGGCACAACCAAACCGACATATAAACAACAAACCAATAAGGCCGCCCCCGCTGCAATCTTTTTTGTCGGATACCTGAGCGCCACAAAGGGGATCATTGCAAGGAAAAGCCGCACCAGAAAGAATACAGGCGCCGCCACCATCGCAACGTGCAGGCCAGAGATGGAAATGATATGCGCCAGACCCGATGCCCGCAACGCATTCCAGTCTTCATCGGCAATCGCCGCCCGTTCACCTGTCATCAGGGCGGAGGCTATTCCCGCCTCACGCTCGGGCACCACGGTTTGAATGTGGTTGGAAATGGAGGTGCGGAGATTTTCAAGATTGATCAGTCCGACATCCGCACGGTCTGTTACCGTGACCTTTGATAAGGTAAACCCCAATGCGCCGATCCCTTCGAAATAATAATGCCGTGCAAAGTCATAGGCCTGTGGCGCAACGGGCGGAGAGAGTGGCGTAAGTTTTGCCAGAAACTCAACCCTGTCCCCTGCGGCTGCATCATTTTTTTGCCGAGCGGTGATACGGATTTTGGCAGGGGTTTTATCCGCATCCCACCCTTCAATTTTAACGCCGGATAAGAAAAGCAACGTACCTTTATTGCCCTCTTGCTCTTCGCGGTGATCGACAATCGCGCTGACCATGACTGGGCGCGTTTCGCGGTCGATCATGATGGTATCAACCAGATCGGTTTTTAGTTTTGCCGCACCAAACCCAATGCTCATGCATAGAAGACACGCCGATAGAATAAAAGACGATAAAAGCAAAAATGAATTGGGTTCGCGGTGGTACAAACGAAACATGGATGCACATAAAAAAACCAATCCGGCCAATAACCCACAAACCGTCGGAACAGAGGGTTCATATAATAGCCCGAAGTAAAGAGCGGAACCTAACCCAAGAAAAACAGGAATCCAGACCAACAGGTTTTCCCGTTGGCCAGATAAAAACTCCTCTAAAAATTCCTGAAATGTCGAAAACATATCAAATTTCATAAAAACTACTTGTCAGGGGCGATATGATTTAATACCAATATCACATGACAATTGTAACCCGTTTTCCGCCTTCACCCACTGGATTCATGCATATTGGCACTGCGCGTACCGGTTTGTTTAACTGGCTGTTTGCCAAACACCATAACGGCAAGATGCGTTTCCGTATCGAAGACACTGACCGCGCCCGCCATTCCGAAGAAGCGGTTGAAGCCATTATCAACGGCCTGAAATGGTTAGGCATTGATTGGGACGGCGATATTATTTCCCAATATGCGTGCGGCGCACGTCATGCCGAGATTGCGCATGAACTGGTGAAACGCGGTGAGGCCTATTACTGTTACTGCACCCCCGAAGAATTGGATAAAATGCGCGAAGAGGCAAAAGCCGCAGGCCGCATTACATTTTATGACCGTCGTTGGCGCGACAGCAAAGAAACACCACCCGCAGGGATTAAACCGGTTATCCGTATCAAAGCGCCCTTAACGGGTGAACGCATTGTCCATGACGAAGTTCAGGGCGAAGTCAAAGTCGCCGCCGAACAATTGGACGATTTTATCATTATGCGCTCGGACGGCGTTGCCACCTATATGCTCGCCGTTGTGGTCGATGACCATGATATGGGCGTGACCCATGTGATCCGCGGGGACGACCATTTGAACAATACGTTCCGTCAGAATGTGATTTATGAAGCCATGGGTTGGGACATTCCTGTCTATGCCCACTTGCCTTTGATCCTCGGCCCCGATGGGGCGAAGCTCTCCAAACGCCACGGGGCAACGGGGGTTGAGGAATATCGTGATCTTGGTTATTTGCCGGAGGCCATGCGTAATTATTTGCTTCGTTTATGCTGGTCACATGGTGATGATGAAATCATCTCGACTGAACAAGCCATTGAATGGTTCTCCCTTGAAGGGATCGGAAAAAGTCCTGCGCGATTTGATTTTGATAAATTGAATTTCGTGAATGCGCATTATTTGAAAATTGCGGATAACGGGCGTCTTGTTGATTTGACCATGGATATTTTAAAACGCGGCGGACACCCCCTCTCCCCGCATACCGAGAAATATCTGCTGGCGGCCATGGATGAATTAAAGACGCGTGCCAAAACATTGGTCGGCCTTGCCGAAGATGCTCGCATTTATTGGATGACGGGCGACACCATCACCATGGACGAAAAAGCCGCTGCCCAAATGGATGACGCAGGTAAAGACGTGGTCAGAAAAATTGCCGAGGAGTTAAAAAAACTCAACGACTTCACCGCTGCAGGAATTGAAAACACCTGTAAAGCCTTTGCCGAAGCAAATGGTTTGAAACTTGGTAAAGTCATGATGCCTCTTCGCGCCGCCCTGACTGGCACAACCTCTTCCCCCTCCCTCTTCCATGCAATTGAGATTCTGGGAGTTGATGAGGTTTTGAGACGAATTTCAAAAATGGAATAGTATGGATGAATTAAAAAATAGGCCTATAGATATCATTGATTTCACATCAGATGAGCAAAAAAATTTTATGATTTCTTTTGCTAAGCTGCGGGAGGAAATTGATATTCTAAGTCATATTCAAGGCCTATATAACGCATCTATGGGCTTTAAGGAGTTAGGCGCTGATGAAGTTATAATATTTCAACTCTTACACTTTACCCACTATCAATTCCTATATGCAACTTCAGCCTTTCTAAGATGCCATTTAAATGAATCGTTTATGGCCGCGAGAGCGGCTATTGATTCAGCATTAAACGCCTCTTGGATAATAAATGATAAATCTACAAAACAGGCATACCTCGATAGAGGCTCTCCGTTCAAGGAGATGATAAGGCACTACCGAAACATTATAAAAGATAATAAACCGCTACCCCATATATACATTCCATACCTGCTAGATATGCACCAAAAATTCAGCACACTAAGCCACGCTGATATTTCTTCTTTTGTTCATAGATTTGATACAAACAAAGACAACATAAACCCAATGCTTTATTTTCAATACTTCCAAATAACAGAGAACCCTTCAGTACAAAAAATTTACTTCCTAAATTTACTGAAATCTTTTGTGATAATCCTTGAAATATTTGCAGATTTCCTAATACATGATCAAAAAATTGTTTCAATTGACTGGAAAAATGAGCTACAAAATTTAGGGTTCTTTATAGAAAAGAAGTCGCGCGAGCTTCAAAATAATTTTCCAGAAATTCAAATCTAATTCATTGATAAAAAACGAACTTTTAGATATCTATAAGTTCGTTTTTAAAATTTACGCGTTCCCGATCAGGATACCGACAGCCAGTACCAATGCTCCGCCGAACATCACCTGAACCAAGGCCGATACAATCGGGGTTTCCATGTATTTCCAGCGTATCCATGAAATTGCGGCGAGTTCAATAGCAACAACAATTGCGGCGACAATAGTTGCCGTCCAGAAATCAGGGATCAGGTAAGGGAGTGTGTGCCCCAGGCCACCGATGGTTGTCATCAGACCGCAGACGATGCCGCGTGTCCATGGGCTGCCGCGGCCTGTGATTGCGCCGTCATCGGACATGGCTTCGGTAATCCCCATACTGATCCCTGCGCCGACGGAGGCCGCTAGACCCACCAAAAACGCATCATGGGAATTATGGGTTGCAAAGGCCGCCGCAAAAATCGGTGCGAGGGTTGAGACAGAGCCATCAATCAATCCCGCCAAGCCCGGTTGAACGACCTGAAGCACGAAAATACGGTGCGAGACTTCGGCCTCGGTTGCCTTATCACTTTCGGTTAAGTTCTTACGTTCGATTTCAATCGCTTTGGCTTCGTGGCCTTGTTCGGCAATCGCCAGATCGCCCAGCAATTTCCGCACCTCGACATCCTGCGCCAATAATGCGGCTTTGGAATAGAAGGTTGATGCTTCGACCTCCATCAATTCGGCTTGCTGGCGCACCTCTTCGATGCGCATATTTTCCATGAGCCAGATGGGGTTACGTTTCATAAAGCCGCGCACGTCTTGGCGTGTGATATACGGCAACCGTCCGCCAAAGCGTTTTTGGAAAACGTCGAGCAACATATTTTTATGTGTTTGTTCTTCCGCCGCCATGTCGTCAAACATTTGCGCGGTGGATGGATAGTCGGCGCGTAATCTGTTGGCAAAACTTAAATAAATCTGTGAATCTTCTTCTTCACTGGTAATCGCCAGAGCCAGAATTTCAGGTTCGGTCAGTTTGGTAAATATTTTCATCTATTCTATCCACGGGCTTCGGTCAGTTGGTTCATGATAATCCGTTTGGCGGGCGGCAAATGTTGCCCGAGCATCAGGAGTGATTTGCGCGCCAGTTTGGCAAGTGGTGTTGTTTTGGTATATAGGCCAACCAACGTATTCGTGCCCACATACATCGCCCATGTGGCCTGACGGTGTGCGTCACTATAGCGAGAAAGGACATCCCGCGCCCCGAAGTCCAACCCCAGATCACAGGCTGTTTGAATTTCAGCAGCGAGTGTTGCCGCACCGCGTAGGCCAAAATTCCAACCATGCGCGGTCACAGGATGCATGCCGACAGCGGCGTCCCCTATTAACGCATAACGGTTTGCGTGGAAACGATCTGCATAGGTGCCGACCAATGGGTATGGGAATAATTCGGTATCGAGAGTCATATTGCCGAATTTACCTTCCATCCGTTTGGT
>Ga0155195_133_pt1 | contig 37498 bp, 46 predicted proteins | sample RifCSPhighO2_02_FD_106163 | JGI IMG/M metagenome (GOLD analysis project Ga0155195, IMG submission 106163) | Alphaproteobacteria bacterium RIFCSPHIGHO2_02_FULL_46_13
ATCCGTCCGTCCTCTATCGCCGCTTCCGCGGACGCGATGCAGATCCGAATGCCTTGTTACGCCGCGAGGGACTGGTTTCAGCTGATCGGATGAGCAGATGATCGGTTGATCGGATGTATTTTTCTGATCATCTGATAAGCAGATCATCCGTTCATCCGCCATAGGATCTATTAGTTCGTTCCCAGAATTTTGAAATTCGTTTTCGTCCTCAAAAAGGCCGTTTTTTTCCATGAAAACAAGGGTTTGGATAAAATGGCGTTGCATCCGTAACCAGAGGCAAATCTGTTTGAATTCGATTCCGTAACAGCCGTGGGTGGTGGCGTTCTGGGAGGATACGGCTTTGCCTTCCTTTGTTTTGGGGTCGGTGGATTTTAACCAGATTTTTCGTGCGCGGAGTTTCGCGGCCTGTTCGGCGCGTTGTGCATCTGTCCAAGATCTCTGCCCCCTGCGGCGGGGCGTTGGTACAGTTTCCATGGGGGTATTATAGGATATAAATCCTAACATGTCAAGGATAAAGTTTTTTAATAGAAGGTACACAGTAACGATATTGGTATTATTTTACGGAATATAGGTTGTGCATCCCATCGGACTGCCTCTGAATATCAATGTTTATGGCATATTGCGCTTGTTTTAAAACTGAAATAAATTAGTTCTGAATTTGGGTGAGTTCGATATGCTAAAAGTTGAAACTTGATTATTTTCATATTTTTTCTTGCATAAAAATCTCTTTCATCTTATAACAAGTTCGGATAAACATAAGTTCATCAATCAAAATTGGAAGAACAATGATTACAACGGCACAGATACGTGGAGCACGCGGAATACTGAATTGGTCACAAGGCGACTTGTCAGAGAGAACAGATATTTCCGCAACCTCCATCGGGAGCATTGAAAACGGCTTAACTCAACCTCGTGAGTCGACTCTTGCCATCATTCAAAAATCTTTTGAAGATGCCGGGATTGAATTTCTTCCGAATGATGGCATTCGTAAAAAAACTGGTGAAGTGAAAATCTTTCAGGGCAGAGCTGGCTTTTGGGATTTTTATGAAGACATTTATAAGACACTTGCAGATACACCAGGCGAAGTTGTTGTCAGCAATGTTGATGAAAGAAAATTTGAGAAATGGCTAGGCGTAGAAAATCTTGATACGCATGTTGCCCGCGTAAAAAAGCTGGAAGGTATTACTTATAAAATTCTTCTCAGAGAGGGGGATGATTACTTCTTAGCAACTCCGGATTTTGGAGAATATAAATGGATGCCAACTGCGTTCTTTTCTTCTGTTCCTTTCTACGTTTATGGACAGAAGTTGGCGATATTGCTTTTTGATGCGGAACCGACGGTGATCGTGTTGGATTATCCTTCTGTTGCTGAGGCCTATAGGGCTCAATTTCAAGCTTTTTGGGAGATATCCAAGAATGCTATTAACAATACAAAAATAAAGAAATAACTTTTTAAAGGCATATTTTAATGGCTGCTTTTTTGCACACTGGAGAAGATACGAAAGATTATGGGGCTGGAGATGTCAGCCGCCATATCATTGCGGTGGACGCCCCAACTGCACAAGCCTACTATGATAAAAAGTTTATAAAAGCCTTTATCCATATGATTGAAAATCCTGATGATAAAGGGTTGATGTCTACACACTTATTTTATGACTTGCCGGACTCCCAATCGATTTTATCAGGTGGTCATGCTTGGGAAGAAAGAATTAGAAACTCGGTTAAAACTGGTGGTTTCTGGAGTAAAGATACATCTGTCATCCACACCGCTCTTCAAAAAGGCTTGGTAAGCAAACTTCCAGAGGGCTATCTGAAATTTATTAGTTATGGTGGTGGTGATATCAATGCATTTCAAGGTAATGAAATGCAAATCATGACGGCGGTCTTTAATGAACGAAGTGAAGATTTTGTTGATTTCTGTGCTGTCGATATTTTGGAACGATACGCAACAACTTGCGCATATGCTGCTCGAAATAAGTACAAACTACGTTCTCATGCTGTGACTGGCGACTTTATTTATAATGGTAGTTTGGCAATTCCTGATACCAAAGGAACGCCAATTGTTATGATTTTTGGTGGACCTTTTGAGAATACACCATATATTAAAGATGGTCGCTCTCCCGAGGATACAACAGCTTTAGCCTGGGCGAAATTGAATGTGCAACATGGCCATGGTGCTATAGTTCTTAAGACATTTGATACTGATCAAAATCCAGATTTGGTAAATGGCCCTTATTCTCCTAGCAAACCTTTTGAAGCATTCTTGTTAAGCGCTTTTGCTCGTGCAGTTGAGCATCGTGTTATTGAGGACGCAAATTATGATATTTTTGCACACTGGAAAATTGTTTCTAACTTCAACAATGAATTAAAATCAATCGAACTAGCCGCGCAATGTAAAGATGATCACTCTGTAAAAATAGATGGAAGAGATCGTTTTTTCACAAAAGGCGAAAGCCGTGTAATTACACTCTCTCATAAATGGGATGAGGCGCGTAATGTGGCATTAGCAAAGAGAGCGGGATTTGATGTTGAGGTTATCCGCGAAGAGGGTAACCCGAACGGATTAATGATTGCAAAAGTTGTCCGTAAACCAGATGCTGATCTGATGGCATGGATGCCTCGTCCAGATAAAGCGGCCTAAAACATCTCCAATATCATACATCTTGCCGCACCACCGCCATAAGTTTGGATGGTGGGTAGATCTGCGTGGATGATTTCTGTGACGTATTTTAAAAAGACTTTTTTCTGGGTGTCGGTGTAGGCGCGGTAGGCGGAGCCGGACATGACTAGTTTTTTTGTGCCGTCTCTTGCGGTGAGTTCTAAGGAATTGCCGCAGAATTCGCGCAGTTGGTCCATGGTGATTTCAACAATCTCGCGGCCTGACTCGGTGATTTTGGCGCGGACTCTTTCTCGGTCTTCTTCTAAAATACATTCGAAACAGACAATGATAAATTCCGTTCCGACCGACATCATCACATCGGTATGATAAACAGGTTTTCCAACATGGTTGCGGGTGTTGAACGGCACATATTCATATCCCATCAGATCGCACCATTTCTGTGCCAGTTTTGTATCCGAGCGCAGCGAGAGGGCGGAGTAGGCAATTTTATGCACCCTGTCCATCCAGAGGGCGGAGGTACTCTCGAGCGCGATGTTATTTTGTTCGGCGTCTGATAGATCGGCAATCACTTTGTATTGGCGTTCCAGAATGTCTTTCATATAAGGGCGGCGTTCGATGCGGCGGTTTTCATTGAGCATCGGGTAATAAATAAGGCCGCGTGACCCGTCTTCCAGCACATGGGTCGATGCCCAGTTGGGGAAAATATCATCGGGCGAATCGGCGTGTCCCAACACCGTGGTCACGGTGACGCCCGCCGCCACAACCTTATCGCGGAGGGTTAGAAATTCCGCATGGGCGGCTCTCTGAACCGCGCTGATGTCCGACGGGTCGGGGGATTGATAGGTGTTGGTCGCCATGGTTTGGATGTTACAGTGAAAATTAACCGGCTCTGTCATCCAGATATGATCGGCGGATTGGGAGAGGGGCAGTTTTTTGGGCTGATTCATCTGTTTTTCCCTGTTTTTTCAAGTGGATGGCCTATCTTATCCTAAAGAGTATATCCGTTATCTTAAGATTTTGACAAAAAAAGGCAAAGCAAAACCATAAAATTGCCACATTCTTATGTAAATATATAAGAATAAGGGGAATGAGTTCCAGCAAGAAAAAGGACAGAGCTCAGGCAACCTTATACCTCAAAACACACACACCATAGACCAACCACACACCTTGAAGCCCGGTATCAGTTTCCTCCTGATGCCGGGTTTTATTTTATGGTCTTGAGCGTTTGCAGGACTTATTGACGCGTTCATATTCGGCGAGATTATCGACTTGCTGTTGGCGGGCTTTCCGTTCTGCCGACATTTGATTGGAATATTGGCGCAGGATATTTTGCATTCTGGTTTTGACTTGTTCCAGTGCGGCGTCTTGGTTGGAGGCGGGGAAGGGGCCAAAGACGCGGTATCGGCTGACGTCATTCTGCAGGGCCTGTCCGATCAAGGCCGCATATTTATTGACGATTTCACGGTCGACCTGAATATGTTTTTGTTCATGCCCCATAATCGAATTGTGCATACAGGTTCCTTGAGGGAATTCGCTAGCGATAAAAATAGTTGGTTTGATATGCAGCATAACTTCGATTGTATCGTGCCAGAAACAGACTTGTTGCGTCCGTTGGTTGGTCATTGTCTGGAAACTCATTCTTTGTTGGGTCTCGATCCCGCCTTTCATCAGCCCGCCGACATCGGTAATAATATTGCTGGCGTACGGACTGACAGTTGAGGTCTCAAAGCTGTTGAGTTGTTTTTCAGACAGTGAGAAATTATAGCTGATCTGGTCGGTGGAGGTTTTGATATTAATGGTGGGGGCTTTGGTGGGGTTGCACCAGTTATCAGCCTGCGCAGACCGTGATAACCCGCAAAAGGCCATGGTGAGAATAACAAAAGTCGATAATTTCATAAGCCAACCTCAATTATACAGTATAAGACCATAATATTAACAAATTGTCAGTTCCAATAAGACAGGCTATGATGTTTTTTTAGGAGAAAAACGATGATATTTGTAGCGCAATTCTTAACCTTTCTGATCCAGATTTATATTTTTGTAATTGTGCTGCATATTGCTGTTTCATGGCTAATTATTTTCAAGGTCATTGATGTTGACAATCCTCAAGCCAGAAACCTTGTTAATTTATTGCAGAAAGCAACTGATCCGGTCATGAAACCTGTTCAGAAATATATCCCTCCGATTGGAGGCATCGACCTGACCCCTGTTGTGGTGATTATCGGCTTGCAAATCTTGAGTTCCTTTATCTGGCGCATTTTCGTTTAAGGAGGTACGTCATGTACGACCCGAAAAATATTTTTGCGCGGATTTTGCGCGGTGAAATTCCATGTGACAAAGTTTACGAAGATGATTTCGTTCTGGCCTTTCGGGACATCGCACCCAAAGCCCCTGTGCATATTCTGGTGATTCCGAAAGGGGCTTATTCTGATCTGATTGATTTTAGTACCCATGCCAGTGGCGCAGAGATTGAAGGGTTTTTTAGGGCGGTCTCAAAAATTGCAGCTGAGCAAGGTATAGTTGGAGACGGATTTAGATCAATTGCCAATACGGGCGATCATGGTGGACAAGAAGTCCCGCATTTCCATCTACATTTGCTGGGTGGTGCGCCGATCGGGCCTATGGTTTCCTGAATAAACCCGGAAACGGGATGACATTATCTGAGAAGATAATCAAAGACGGTTTTTCTGCCTCAATGACATGATCCATACTGTAATCGATATCAATGTCTTCGCCTTCCAGATATTCGGCTTGGGCGCAGGCTTGGTCGGAGAGGATGGCACAAACCTGGTAGGGAATGGAATCAAGCTCCGACAGGTCACCTGCAAGGGCGAATAGTTCCGCAAAGCCTTCCAAATCTTCCTGCATATAAATCATCTGGCCTTCGAAACCGTCCATTTTTCTGGATTTTAAATGCGCCAGATAAAGAGGCGCATAATCATCCAGCACATCCCCCGCGAGCAATTTGAGCGAGAGTTTAAGGGATGGGTCAATATCAATATGGTCGCATAATGCCCCCGCAGAACAGGCCAAAATCAGCAAACATTTCTCGGGCGGGCATTCGGACAGGAGGGACGCCAGAAGATCAAGGTCAAAGCCGTCGCTTTGTGCATCGCCCTCAATCAAAAGATCACGCACCAGTTGCGCCCCCTCGAGTGAGAGGTACAAACGGGCTAAATCAGAGTCTGAAACCATTCTGTCCATCTTGATATTTAAACGACAGAATAGTTTATAAGTGATTAAATTTTGTCTTTTGGGCTGCAAATGACGTTTTTACAGCGCGTTTTTCTTGATGCGGCGGCGTTGGACGGAGGATTGGATGCCTAAGGCTTCGCGGTATTTGGCGACGGTGCGGCGGGCGACGTTCATGCCTTCTTTGTTGAGGGCTTCGACCAGATCATCATCTGATAAGATATTCTCAAGTGTTTCGGCATCGGTTAAGGCTTTGATCCGCGCCTTGACGGATTGGGATGAAATGGCAGTGCCGTCTGCGCCTTCAATAGATGATGAGAAAAAGAATTTCAGTTCAAACAGTCCGCGCGGTGTGCCGATAAATTTTCCGGTGGTCACGCGACTGACCGTACTTTCGTGCATATCAATTGCTTCGGCAATTTCGCGGAGTGTTAAAGGTTTTAGGAATTCAATACCGTAGAGGAAAAATCCGTCTTGGCGTTCCACAATCTCGCTTGCGACTTTCAGAATCGTCATGGCGCGTTGCTCCAACGCTTTGACCAGCCATGAAGCGTTATTGAGTTGGGTGGTCAGATATTCGCGTTCGCCCTTATCTTTGGTACGAGCAGAGACATCGGTATAATATTGTTGATTAACCAGAACGCGCGGCAAGGTGTCGGTATTCAGTTCAACGCGCCATCCGCCCCCGATATTTTTAGGCAGGGCTTTCATCAACACATCGGGAATAGCGGTTTGTGCAACTACATGGTCAAAGCGTGAGGAGGGGCGCGGGTTCAGGGTTCTGAGGAGTGCCGTCATCTCGCTCAATTCATCTTCGTCCACATTGCAGACTTTGGCGAGTTTTTTATAGTCATGTTGCGCGAGGAGCGGGAGATTTTGAAGAAGGACTTTAAAACTCTCCGTCAGTTCGCCCTGTTCTTCGAGTTGAAGCGCTAGACATTCTGCAAGGTCATGGGCGAAGACACCTGTCGGGTCAAATTTTTTCAAGCGGAGCAAGACGGACTCGATAGTGGTTTCCGAACAACCGATTTGTGTCGCCAGTGTGACCGCATCATCCCGCAAATATCCGGATTCGTCCAAGCGGTCGATCAATAAGGTGCCGATTGATTTCTCAAGCAAGGTATCGGCATCGATATGGAGTTGTTCGTTCAAATGTTCGCGCAGTGTTTTCTGGCGAACCAGTCTGTCTTCGAAATCAGGCAGGTCATCGGTGAAATTACTATTTCCGCCTGCACCGACATCGGCCATTTTATTGCCTGCATCAAAATCTTCGTGGGCGTCTTCATGTACCGTCTCGGGCGGGGAATCGTCATTGTCGCTTGATTGATCGGTGTCTTCGGTTGCCTCGGTCTCACCCGATTCAGATTCCGTTTCTTGTTTTTCAAGAAGGGGGTTTTGTACCATTTCTTCTTCGAGAAAGGCTTGCAGTTCAATATTATTCATTTGCAACAGCTTCACAGCTTGTTGCATCTGGGGTGTCATCACCAGATTCTGTTGCTGCTTGAAACTGAGCGTTTGGGTGAGTTTTTGGGACATGAAATTATTTTCGTTTATATTTTAATTGCTGATCGCGGTCTTTCCCACGTCCCGGTGTCATGTTTTTGACCGTGCGGTTGATGAAATCGACAACAAAAACAAATATCGCCAAACCAGTTGTCAGGAAAAAGGCAGGTATTTTGAGGACAGGGGTTAAAACCGTATTAAAAGTTTCCGGTGTCAATGTATCAATCACGAGTTGGAGTTCATCAGGGCAATAGGTTTTCGCGATCCAGCCAAGCGCCGCAAAAGCAAAGGGAAAACCATTTGCGTTTTGCCAGACATAAATATCGTGCGCCAAAGAACCAAGGGCTAAAAGGACGAAAATAAATAAGAAAAATTTTGCTGTGACGGACATGACTGTGTCTTTCTGAATCAAGAGGCAGGGTGTTACTACAGAGGATTATAACATATTCAAAGATATGGGCAAAGGGCTAAGCCGCGGGCGGGAGAGGGGAAAGTTTATAGAGGAAATCCCATGTATAAAGACCCGTTTGGTGCCCATCGTCAAAAATCAGGCGGACGGCATAATTGCCGACGGGTTCAATCCTAGTAATAGCTACATTTTCTTTGCCCGTGACCGTTATTTTCTGGGAGGGGTGATGTCCTTGGACTTCGGCGGACGGGCTTTCGGTGCGTAGAAGAGTGGCGGGGAGGGCGCGTGTTTCACCCGTATCAAAGGTCACATATAAAATACGTTCTGATTTTTTATAGGTAATATCGGTAGGCCATGGAGAAGGTTGGGATGTCATTATTTTTTGACCTCTTCCTCGGTCATCATGCGCGCTTCGCTGACCAACATGATGGGGATGCCGTCACGGATGGGGTAGGCGCGGCGACCGCTATCGCAAATTAATTCCTGTTTGGCGGCGTCATAGCGCAACGGCACTTTGGTCATCGGGTCAACTAAAACTTCGAGAAGGCGTGGGTCAGTTAAACCGTGGGACATGATCAGGACTCTTAATGTTGACGGGTATTGGTGTTTGATCCGGATTGTAACGCCATTTCCAGCAATTTGATAAATAAATCTGCACGGGCTTTGCAGCAAGAGGCTTCTAGCAATGCTTGTTTTTCAGAGGCGGGTAACGGGCAGACCATGGCAAGCGCCACAAACAGCCCTTCATCAGCCACTTCGTCCATTAATTCCCAATCCATGGACAGGCCTTGGGAATCAAAATATTGGCGCAATAAACTTTTTAAATAAGGTTTATCAACATCCAGACAGCCGACCTTGATCATGTCTTTTTCAAAATCTTTCCAGATGACATGGGATCTACGGTAAGACAATGTCGGTGTGATCGCGTCCAACCCCAGACGGAAGCGCCACATGCCGCGTAACGTAATGACATAGCGACCATCTTGCATTTCTTCGAAACGGACAATCCGTCCGACACATCCCATTTTAAAATCAGGCTGGATAATACCGATCAGGCGATTTGTTTTCAGGGCATCAGACACCATCGCCAGATAACGCGGCTCAAATATATTGAGCGGCAATTCACCGCGCGGTAACAATAAAGCACCCTCCAGAGGGAGAATCGGTAAGATCTCTGGCAAGTCTTCAAATTGTGGATCAAATGGATTGTATGGCATAACTCAGAAACTAGTGCGTTTGCTTTAAGAGAAAAGGACGCTGGAGAGTTTCTTGCGTCCGGCAACACTGGCGGGGTCGGCAAAGCCCCAGCCTTCGAAATATTTCAAAAGCAGTGTTTTGGCTTTGTCTTCTTGCCATGTGCGGTCGGCGCGGATGATGGAGATCAGCGCGTCCACAGCCTTATCTTTTTGCCCATGGGCAAAACAACTTTCGGCATAATCAAATTTAGCCTGAAGATCATTCGGGTCAAGGGTGATGCGGCGTTCAAGAGCCGCCAAATCGCCCGCATTCTGGGCATTTTTGGCGAGTTCCAGTGCGGTTTTTGCGGCGGCGAATTTGATATCGCCGGAAATTTGGGCGGGCGCGCCCGTGATCATATTTTCGGCCTGCTCAATCTCACCCGCCGCAATCATCACGCGGATCATGCCGAGATAGGCTTCGACTTGGAGAGCATCTTGGGACAAAATTGCTGCATATAAATTCTGGGCTGTACCCAACTCACCTGCATCCAATAGTAATGCGGCTTCTTTCAGTGAGGCAGGAATATCCAAAGCCTCGGGTTGATTTTGATTGTGCAGTGCCAGAAGTTGTTCGATCAGATGATCTATATCTTTTGGCGGACGCACACCCGCGAAACCTGTCACAGGTTGGCCTTTGTAAAGGGCAACCACCATCGGGACGGATTGCACGCGGAAGGCCTGCGCCAGTTCAGGGCTTTCATCAATATTGACTTTGGCCATGGCGATTTTGCCCTGACGTGCTCCGACGAGTTGTTCGAGGACTGGCATTAATTGTTTGCACGGCCCGCACCATGGCGCCCAGAATTCGATCAGGACTGGTTTTTCTAAAGACAGTTTTAAAACATCGACTTCGAAAGTCTCGGCTGTTGTGTCAAAAATAAATGCGCCTTCTGCTTTCGGGGCTGGTGAGGTGGGTGATTTTTTCGGGTTCATTCCGATCAGCATTTTATTCTCTTTATTTTCTGGTTACGCATCTGGTGCGGCTGGGCTTAAGTCTATGATCTGGGGTTTGATACCCTGTTTTTCAAGGATTGTCATTAATTCTGAAGGGGGCATACCAATGGTCATGGAATTATCCAGCGGGTGGAAATTGACCAGATCCGCCTCCATCATGCCTTTTTCCAGAATTAATTGAACTTTTTTGTCGGTATCGTTAAGGATGGACAAAGGCGTAACCGACCCCGGTTTAACCCCCAAATATGTCCAAAGTCGCTCAGGCGACCCGAAAGAAAAGCGTCCCGTCCCCAATAAATCGGATAATTTCTTTAAATCAATCATCGTGTCATGGCGCAGGGTCACCAGAAACATGGTCTCTTTCTTATCCCTCAAAAATAAATTGCGGGTATGGGTTCCCGGAATCTCCGCATCGATTTTATGCGACTCCTCCACCGTGAAAACGGGGGCGTGGGTGTAGAGTTGGTATGAAATCTGCAGATCTTTCATGAAATCCAACAGATTTTGTGCGTAAAAGCGCGGAAAAGTTTGCATTTCGATAACCTATTCAAGCTATAATAATTATGGAACAGGATAAAAACAAAATCAAAACTGCGTCAAATTTTATCTATTTTCAATAATTTGATAATAAACTTAATGTATGACATAATATATAGATTATTTCTGTTCTGAGGGAGAGTTTGAATATGGCGCAAAGATTTGCGATAGATGCGGTAAATGAGGTTCAGCCACTAGATGGCGGTGGAGCTTTTGCTAGCGGTAAGCTAAATGTGGCATCATTTGAGCCCGCTAAGATGGAGATGACAATGGCAAAACCAAGCCCTGCAATCGGTGGCCCAGGAGGTTTAGCATGAGTTTTTCATTAGGTGAGCTTCCCGATGGTGATTTGGCAATTGTAAGCGATATGGCGCTTCCTGCTGATATTAAACGCATTGAATATTACCGCGATCAACGCTTGTTTATGCTGGTTTATGACCTGCCTGACCATGAAGGCGATCTGATGCACTATGAACTCCGCGCTGATGTGGCTGAGAAAGTCCAACGCCGTAGCTCTTTAGTGGTCATTGAGCCTGATAAGGTGACTGGCAAAGCATCCGGATATTATGCCTCCCTGATACAGGTGGGGGAGCTTCATAACTTTAATCAATTGGGCGCGGCCTAAAAAATATTAGCTTTTGGGCTATTTTCCTGCTTGCAATTTTTAGACAGGGTGGTTATAAACCACCCTGTTAATCATTACAGGATGCGGGTGTAGCTCAGGGGTAGAGCGAAACCTTGCCAAGGTTTAGGCCGTGGGTTCGAAGCCCATCACCCGCTCCAATGATGACAATTTCTAAACATCAATATACATGCAAAAAACCCGCGCGTGAGCACGGGTTCTTCACATTTTGGGGAAATACTTTTTAAGCGGCGGCTTTGATCCTATCGGTGCTATTCAGGCTACAAATCTCGCGGGCTGTTGCTTCCTCTTCTTTCGTTGAGGTTTGAATGGTTACAAGGAAATTGCCGTTTTCAATTTCTTCGGCATACATGATGGCTTCATGTTCCGGGATGCCTGCACCAATTAAGCCGCCGACAATGCCGCCTGTGACCGCGCCAGCGCCAAGACCAGCCAATGTCGGGACGAGAGCGCCCGCCACAACAAGATTAAGCCCCGGGATGGTAATGGTTCCCGCCGCGAGCAACATGCCAGCAATTGCACCAGCCAAGCCGCCAATGCTGACGCCGGTTGAGACACCTTCGTCAACATCACTCGTGTCTTTGATTTCTTTGATATAATTATTGCGGGTGTCCTCTGACATCACCAGACTGATCTGGTCACGTGAAAACCCCGCATCTTCCAATTGGTCAAAGGCTTTATCTGCTGCGGAACGTTTTTTAAAGAGTGCTGAAACTGTGGCCATTTTATATCTCCTGATCATGTTGGTAATTGAAACCGACCAACGGGTGGGGAGAGGATTCGTTCCAGAGAAAACTACATCTGGTTTTTAAACCATGTGGTCTGCCTTTTGGCATAGTGCCGCGTTTCGTTTTTGGAGAGGATAATAGCCGTGTCCAAGTCCATTTCACCCCGCACATGGGATTGCAGGGGTTGAAAGCCCAAGGCATGGGTCAGGGCGCAATCGAAGGGAACTTTGCCCGCCATGATCAGATCATCAAAATGCCGCACTTCGTCCACCACACCGCTCGCGACCATGATGTCGAAACGCGTATTGCATCTGTCATAGAGTGTATCGCGGTCGGGTGAAATAATTTGTACCTGAAAATCATATTGGTCGGGGGCGCCCACGGGCGGGAAGCTCTGCCAATAGGACATGGGTTTTCCGGTGTGGGCAATGACTTCGTATGCACGCACCAAACGTCTGCGATTTTGCGGATCGATTTTTTCGCATAGCACAGGGTCGAGAGTTTTGAGTTGTTCAAAGAAGGCTTCGATTCCCAATTGATCCATCAGGTCTTCGGAGAGTATACGCACTTCGTTGGGGATTTCAGGAATGGGCGATAACCCCTCCATCAATGTTTTAATATAGAACCCCGTGCCGCCGACAATGATCGGGACTTTACCGTCTTCGGTGACGGTTTCCAGCGCGGCGAGAGCCATCTTGCGCCAGTCCATAGCGGTCAAGGTAATATCGGGCGGAGTGATGCCATAGAGAAGATGAGGCACAAGCGCCTTATCCGCAGCAGAGGGCTGCGCGGTCAGGGTGGGCAGACCGTTATAGAGTTGCAGGGAATCCGCATTGATAATCACCCCGCCGATCTTTTCTGCGAGGGTTAAAGCATGGGCCGACTTACCACTGGCAGTCGGCCCCGCAATGACGTTAACAGTTTTTTTGTTCATTATTCTTTTGGTTCAGCCTTTGTTTTATCGGTTTCAAGAGGGGTATCTTTTTGCTCATCTTTTGACCTTTCAGATGTTTTGAATTTCAGGGCAACGAAGCGTACATCTCCCTGACCTTGATTGTCCACCAACATCAGAACAGATGATTTGCCCTCGGCCTTCACCGCGTTGACGATTTTCTCGACAGAGGCGGCGTCTTTGACAGCTTCCTGATTCACCTCGACAATCACATCACCGACCGCCAAACCTTTTTGGGCGGCGTCAGATGCCATTTTGATCGAAGTTACAACAACACCATTCACATCTTCGGGAATATTATAGGTCTCACGAAGTAGTGGGGAGATATTGTTGATGGTGATATTCAGGTCTTTCAGTTCCAATCCTTTGGTTGGTTTGGTGTCCTTATCGCCTGAAGCTTTTTCGATCACGCCGTCTGTTTCGGCCTTTTCAAGTTCGCCGACTTTGACTTTTGTGGTGATGGTTTTGCCGTCACGGATTAAGGTCACATCGGCTTCTTTCCCAATCGGGGTTTCTGCAACAATGCGCGGCAATTGGCGCATGGCGTCAAGTTTCTGTCCGTTGAATTCGGTGATGACGTCACCTGCCTTGATATTGCCTTTCTCGGCTGGGCCGCCCGGCGTCACACTCGCCACCAAAGCACCGTGAACATCTTTAAGGCCAAGGCCGTCGGCAATTTCATCGGTCACGGTTTGGATTTTAACACCCAACCAACCACGACGGGTTTTGCCGAATTCAGCCAGTTGCATCACAACCGGTTTGGCAAGATTGGCAGGGATTGCAAATCCGATACCGACTGATCCGCCTGTCGGGGAATAAATCGCGGTATTAATTCCGATCACATCACCGTTGAGGTTAAACATCGGCCCACCGGAATTTCCGCGGTTGATAGAGGCGTCGGTTTGAATAAAATCATCATAGGGCCCCGCGCTGATATCCCGTTTGCGAGCCGAGATAATCCCTTGGGTCACTGTTCCGCCAAGGCCGAACGGATTCCCAATCGCCAAGACCCAGTCACCGACGCGCATTTTATCGCTGTCGCCGAAAGAGACTTCGACCAGTTTATGTTTTTTAGGATTTTTGACTTTAAGGACAGCCAGGTCGGTTTTTTCGTCACGGCCAACCAATTCCGCGTCCAGAATTGTATTATCGACCAAGGTAACACGAATTTCATCGGCATCTTTAATCACATGGTTATTGGTGACGACCAGACCTTTAGCGGCATCAACAATAAAGCCTGACCCCATGGCGGTGCTTGGGAGTTGTTCAACAGGGGCTTCGCCGTTTTGTCCGTTCATCTGGCCTTGTTGTCTTTGCATGAAGTCTTTGAAGAAATCCTCAAAAGGGGAGCCAGGGGGGAATTGTGGGATTTCCTGTAAATTCTCAGGCGCCACAGCGGCCTTCTGGGTTGAGGAAATATTGACAACCGCAGGGGATAATGTTTCAGCCAAGTCTGCAAAACTAAGCGGTGCGCCCGATGGCGGAACTACGACGCGTGGAGCGTCCTCCTTTTTATCAAAAAATCCGGCCTGCGCGGTATGGGGGAATGCAAATGGGGAGAGGAAAGTTGCTGTGCAGAGCGCCAAAGCGATTTTATTCATTGTAACCTCATAAAATTGAACTGTTTAGAAGATAGGGGTGGCGTTCACATCCGTCAATCACCAACCCGACCGCAAAATATAATTTTATGCGAAATATGACCGTAAAATCTCGGTATAGGTCGCTGTTAGGGTCTCGATGTCGGCAACGCTTGCGTGTTCATCCACCTTATGGATAGTCGCATTCAGCAAGCCATATTCAACAACGGGACAATCCTGTGCAATAAAACGGGCATCGGACGTTCCTCCCCCCGTGTCGGCGCGTGGTTTTGTATCAGAAATTTTCTGGACAGCATTGATGACAATATCGCGCCATGGGTGATTGGCGGTCAGGAAACTCTGGGCATTGCACCAGATCGTCATCTCATAATTCGGGTTCACGGCATCCAGAATGGAGCGCAGATGAGCCTCAAGCGTTGTCGCTGTCCAGCTATCATTAAAGCGGATATTGAACATGGCCTCCGCCCGTGCGGGGATGATATTCGGCGCTGGGTTGCCGACATCGACTGATGAAATCACGATATGGCTCGGCGGGAAATCGGCTGTGCCGTTGTCCAGTTTTTCATCAATGAGGCGCGATAATAACCGCACCAGATGGGGAATCGGGTTGTCGGATCGCTCGGGGTAGGCGCTGTGCCCTTGCACCCCCTTGACCATAATTTTTCCGTTTAATGATCCGCGCCGACCGACACGGATGATTTCGCCCATATGTTTGGTATTGCTCGGTTCGCCCACCAAGGCCACATCGGGCATTTGGTTTTGGGTGCGCATCCAGTCGATGACTTTGACAGACCCGTTGACTGATTTGGCTTCTTCATCGCCTGTCAGTAACAAACTGATCGATTCTTTAAAGTAGGGACGTTCATGGAGGAAGCGGGAAACCGCCGCCACAAAAGCACAATTTCCGCCCTTCATATCGGCAACGCCGCGCCCATAAAGAATACCGTTTTCAATCTCTGCGGCAAAGGGCGGGTGCGTCCAATCACTCTCGCGCCCCACAGGAACAACGTCCGTATGGCCCATATAACAGAGGTGGCGGCCTGATGTGCCGAGACGTGCGAAGATATTATCAATCGGGTCGTAACCCTCTTCCTCAAAGCGCAGGCGATGAATATCAAACCCCATCTTGGTAAGCGGTTGTGCCATGCCTTCCAGTGCGCCGTCATCATGCGGTGTGATGCTCTGGCAACGAACGGATTCTTGAGTAAGTAAAACGGGGTCTAAAATATCAGTCACGGAGAAGCTCGTTCAAAGATGTTTTGCTGCGGGTTTGGGCGTCCACGCGTTTGACGATCACGGCGCAGGACAGATTGGCGTATTGGCCGGATGGTATAGTCCCCGGTACAACCACGGAATATGCGGGAACGCGCCCCATGAAAACCTCACCCGTTGCACGGTCAATAATTTTGGTGGAGGCACCGAGGAAGACGCCCATGCTTAGGACTGCGCCTTCTTCGACAATCACGCCTTCGGCGACCTCTGATCTTGCGCCGATAAAGACATTGTCTTCGATAATCACGGGGGCGGCTTGTAACGGCTCTAAAACCCCGCCAATGCCAACGCCGCCAGAGATATGGCAGTTCTTCCCGATCTGGGCGCATGACCCGATGGTGACCCATGTATCGACCATGGTACCATCGCCGACATTTGCGCCGATATTGATAAAGCTGGGCATCAGGACAACATTTTGTCCGATATACGCCCCGCGTCTGATCACCGCACCCGGCACAGAACGGAATCCCGCCGCAATAAAATCTTCATCAACCCAATGGGTGGTTTTCAGGGGAACTTTGTCCCACCATAATTGTTCGCCCGAGTGGATTTTCTCGTTGCTGTTCATACGGAAGGACAGCAGGACTGCTTTCTTGATCCATTCATTCACTGTCCATTGACCATCAATTTTCTCGGCAACGCGGATCTGGCCTTTATTCAGAAGACCCAAAGTGTCTGCAACGGCGCAACGATCCTGCCCACGCGTTCCCGCAGTGATTTCAGTACGTTTTTCCCAGAGGGTTTCGACAGAGGATTTCAGTTTTTGGGTATCGGTCATGATGATTCCAGTGGTTATGGTTAATTTCTATAACTATTCACCCGAACTTGCGGGCGGGGACTTGTTCCAATCGAAAAGCCATATAGTATGACTGATATAATCTTTAATCCGAGGGACGCCACCTGTGAAGAGCCTATTTATCTGGACAACCGTATTTTTATTGATGACCGCAACATCTGCAGGGGCGGAACCCATTAAGGCCGTGGGCAAAACCTCTGTTCTGACTTATGATGTTTATGCGGGCGGTATTCATGCGATGAATGCGAAATTATCCGTTCATAAGGAAGCCACAAAATACAATGTGGCTTTAACCGCGGAAACCCAAGGGATGCTAAAAAAATTGGCAAATTGGTCCGGAAAATTCCAGTCGCAGGGCAATTTGTCAGGGGTAAAAACATTTCCGCTCAGTCATCAATCCGCCTCGGTCTGGAAGGGAAGCACCCAGTCCAAAACCTTTAAATATGACGGAAAAAGCCGTTTCAAATCCTATAAAATGACCGAAGACGGCGTGGACAAAACCCCTAAAGATGTTGATTTATCCTTGGCCAAGGGTACAACCGATATTCTCTCCGCCACGCTCCACCTCATGCTAACTATGCCAAAGGATAAGGTTTGTAAGGGGAATGATTTGGTATTCGATGGTGACCGCAATTACCGTTTGGTTTTTAAAGGCACGCAGATCGAAGATCTGGTCGCCACAAATTACAATATTTATAAAGGCGAAGCCGTATCCTGTTCGGTTGAAGTTGTTCCCGAAAAGGGCAAATGGCGCAAAAAACCGCGCGGTTGGCTGTCTATCCAAGAGCAGGGGCGCAATAAGGGATCGTTGCCAACGGTTTGGTTCGGGGCACTCAAAGGCCAGCCCGATGTCTATGTGCCCGTTAAAATCCGTATCAAGACCGATTACGGGACACTGTTTATGCATCTGACATCCGAGAAAGTCTCTTAAATTTCTTGCAATTCTCTGCAATATTGTGTGACTTGAGGCAATTCCAATTTAGGGCAAAATCATTTTGAATATGAGTAACTTAGCAAGAACGACCATGACCGATATTTCTTCCTCCCGCTCCCCCGTGCCTGCCAAAGATTTAGCCGTTGTGATTTTAGCAGCGGGCAAAGGCACGCGCATGAAATCGGCGATGTCAAAAGTGATGCATTCGATTGCGGGCGTGCCGATGATCAAACATATCATTGGAACTGCCGAACAATTAAATCCGAAGAAAATTATTGTTGTCCTTGCCCCGAACATGAATGATGTCGAGGCTGTTGTTGCGCCCCATGCAGTTGCCATTCAAAAAGAGCAACTGGGAACGGGCGATGCGCTGAAGGCCGCTGTTCAGACACTGGGTGATTTCAAAGGAAATATTCTGGTGCTCTACGGTGATGTGCCGCTTGTTTCTGCGCGCAGTTTGAATGGGTTGGTTGCCCATCATAATAGTGATGATTTCGGCGCAACTGTATTGGCGATGGTGCCGCCTAACCCAACGGGATATGGACGTATCTTTCAAAATCCTGACGGGACACTCGCCAGAATTGTTGAAGAAAAAGATGCAACCGAAGATGAAAAATTGGTACGGATGTCCAATAGTGGTTTGATGGTATTGGACGGTGATAATTTGGCCGATACACTTTTGAAATTACAAAACACAAATAATCAGGGTGAATATTATTTGGTTGATGTTCCAAAAATCATGGGTGAAGAAGGCCGTAAGTCAGGTGTCATTCGCGGTGATTATGCGGAACTGCGCGGCGTCAATAATCGCGCTCAACTCGCAGAGTTGGAGATGGCTTGGCAACATAACAAACGCATGGAAATGATGGATGCGGGCGTCACGTTGCTTGACCCGAATACAGTTTATTTTGCGCCTGATACAAAAATCGGCAATGACACGGTGATCGGCCAGAATGTTGTGTTTGGCGCTGGGGTCACGATTGATTCCGGTGTTGAAATCCGTGCCTTCTGTCATATCGAAGGCGCAACGATTAAATCCGGTGCGGTCATCGGCCCGTTCGCACGGTTGCGTCCGGGAAGTGATATTGGAGTTGATGCCAAGATCGGCAATTTTGTTGAAATTAAAAATTCCAAAATCGGTACGGGGGCAAAAGCCAATCATTTGGGTTATATCGGTGATGCTGAACTGGGCGCACATTCCAATTTCGGATGTGGCGCGATTACCGTCAATTATGATGGCAAGGTCAAATCAAAAACCATTATTGGTGAAAACGTGATGATCGGTTCAAACTCATCACTGATCGCCCCGATTAAGATTGCAGATGGTGCGTATGTGGCGGCAGGATCAACCCTGACCCACGATGTCGAGGCTGATGCCTTGGTCATCGCGCGCGCCAGACAAGAAGTTTTGCCGAACAAAGGCAAAAACAGATTAAAAAGAGATCATTAGGAGAATAGTCGATGTGCGGAATTGTTGGAATTGTATCGAATAAAAATGTTGTGCCGATGTTGGTGGAAGGCTTGCGTCGCCTTGAATATCGCGGGTATGACTCGGCGGGGGTTGCGACACTCGTGGACGGCAACATCACCCGTTGCCGCGCCGAAGGGAAGCTGATGAATTTAGAGGAGCGTTTAAAATCTTCGCCTCTCACTGGCACAATCGGGATTGGCCATACACGTTGGGCAACACATGGCCAGCCAACCGAAAATAATGCGCACCCGCATGCGACTGAGCGCGTGGCTGTCGTCCATAATGGCATCATTGAAAATTACGCGGAACTCAAGGAAGAATTATCCCAACATCAAGTAAGGTTCGAAACAGAAACAGATACCGAAGTCATCGCGCATTTGGCTGATTTTTATCTGACCCAAGGTGAAACACCTGAAATGGCCGCGCATAAAACCTTTGACCGTCTGCGTGGGGCTTATGCCGTTGTGTTATTGTTCAAAGGTGAAAACCATATGTTGGTGGCCGCCCGTCAGGGAACACCGCTGGCCATTGGTTATGGCGAGGGGGAAATGTTTATCGCGTCTGATTCCTATGCGCTATCCCCGCTGACCCGCAGAATCAGCTTCCTTGAAGATGGTGACCGTGTTGTGGTGACCAATGACAATGCACGGATCATGAATTCCAAACGCAAACCTGTTGAACGCGCGATCCGCATTACTGCGCAGTCTGGTAACACAACAGGCAAGGGCGAATATCGCCATTTTATGCTCAAAGAAATTTACGAACAACCTGCGGTGATTGCCGATACGCTCAATACTTTTGTCAATCCTGCGACAGGGCATATTTCATTGCCGAATGAAGTTCTGGAAGCCGCCCTGCGTGCACCGCGCATGACTTTGATTGCCTGCGGCACGGCTTACTATGCTTGTATGGTTGCGAAATTCTGGTTTGAAACAATTGCGCGTGTACCGTGCGAAGTGGATGTCGCATCCGAATTCCGTTATCGCGAAGCACCGCTCCCGAAAGATGGCATGGCGATTTTTGTGTCCCAATCGGGTGAAACGCTCGATACGCTCGAAGCCCTTCGTTACTGTAAACGTGAACGCCAGATGTGTTTGTCCATCGTCAACACGATTGAAAGCACGATTGAACGTGAATCCCATCTGTGCCTCCATACTTTGGCAGGCCCTGAAATTGGGGTGGCATCGACCAAGGCGTTTACAACACAATTGACGACCTTGGCCTGTCTCGCGGTGGCAATCGCGTCCGCCAAAGGTGTGATCAATGCCGCACAGGAAGCTGATTTTGCTTATGAGCTTCGTTCTCTGCCGAAATTAGCCGCATCCATTTTAAGTCACGACAAAGAAATTCAGGCGATTTCCACATCCTTTGCGGAATCACGCGATGCGCTCTATCTGGGGCGTGGCGGGCTTTATCCGTTGGCATTGGAAGGCGCGCTTAAATTAAAAGAATGTTCCTATATCCATGCCGAAGGTTATGCATCAGGTGAAATGAAACACGGCCCAATTGCGTTGATTGATGACAATATGCCGGTGGTTGTTTTGGCGCCGCACGATAAAATGTTTGAAAAAGCCGCATCGAACGTTCAAGAAACAGCAGCGCGTGGTGGCAAGGTTTTATTGATTAGTGATGCCGAAGGTGCCGCAAAACTGAAAGACGTTTGCAAATGGATTGTAACTCTGCCAGAGGTTCACCCATTGGTTGCGCCGATCCTTTATGCATTACCAGTTCAACTCTTGGCCTATCACACAGCCGTTGCCAAGGGTACGGATGTTGACCAACCGCGCAATCTTGCCAAGTCTGTAACGGTTGAATAGTCTTATTATTCAGAAACTGCTGTAACCGTTGGTGGTGATTGAATCATTTTCACCACTCGTTGCGGGAACGGGATTTCTATGCCTTTTTGGTCGAAAGCCATTTTCATGCGGCGGTTGAATTCGCGGCCAACCGCCCATTGTTTGATCGGCAGAGTTTTGATCCGCGCCTTAATCACCACCGCATTGTCGGCAAATCTATCAACGCCCACAATTTCAATCGGCTCCAGAATGAGTGTTTTAAATTCCGCGTCCGCGCGAAGATCTTGGTCGATTTCTTTGAGGGTGGCAATCACATCATCGGTATTATGTTTGTAATCCACACTCACATCCATGACATAGTAACTGAAATTCTTGGTCATGTTCTGAATGGTGGTGATTTGGCTGAACGGAATGGTATAAACAACACCTGCAAAGTCACGCAACTGGACTTTCCGCAGGGTGATTTGTTCGACAGACCCTGTGCATCCGCCCAAAGACACAACATCGCCCACGCGGATAATATCTTCTAAAACAATCGTAAACCCTGTGAGGAAATCTTTGACCATGGATTGTGCGCCAAACCCGACAGCCACACCAATGACCCCCGCGCCCGCAAGGAACGGTGCGACATTCAGCCCCATTTCCGACATAATCACCAATCCGAATAACAAGGCAAATACTGATAAAACAATATTGCGGATCAGGGGAAGTAATGTTTTCACGCGGGTTTGATTATTGTCGTCGGCCTGTTTTAAAATATAAGACAGGTAAACCCCAACCGCTTCCCAAATCAGGGCAGCGCAGATGGCAACCAACAAAACAGTAATGGATGAGGTCAGGAATGATTTCATGCTCGAGCTTTCGAAGATCGACACCACATGCTCAAGATCCCAGATTTTGGCGATGGTATAGGTCATGACGCCCACGATCAGAAATTTCAAAACTGTCTGGAAGACGCGGGTATAAAATGAAATGCGCGACAGGCGGATACCAATTTTCTCAGACAGATGTTCGATCCCCATAATCGCCCGCATGGCAATTTTACGAACGCCCAAGAATAAACCGATACCTAATAATAACGTGATCATCGTTCCGATGCTTTGGTGAACAAGGGAGGAGGAAATTGCGTTTTTATCCAGAAATTTTTCGTATTTTTTAACCGCAGTCGATATTTGTCCCCTAACCCCCAATTGTTCGGTCAAGGATGGAAGGATTTCATCTGCGGGCGCGGCCTCGTTCTTGGCCTGTTCATCCAATAAAAGTTTGAGATTATTTACAAGGTCTTTGCGGTCAGTATCGCTTTGCAGCGTATCAATCAGTTTTTGGATGTCTTCCTGTTTGACGCCTTCCTCTTTTTGAATGGACGGCAAAAACGGCCCCATCTGCGCGTTTGCGGTCAGAGGGGCAAAGGGAAGGAGGAGTGTCACGAACAAAGCAAGAATATATTTTTTCATGGCTTAATTATAGTCGCATAAATGGATGGGGCAACCCTGAAATCCATAAAAAATCTATAGACAGGGCGGTTTTTGCCCGATAAATCTGGTGGATGACAAACAAAATCTCTCTGATCTGTGCGATGGCACGCAACCATGTGATTGGCATCAAGAATGACTTGCCATGGCATATCCCACAGGATTTAGAACATTTTAAAAATCTGACTAAAGGCAAACCGATTATTATGGGTCGGTTGACATACGACTCTATTCTGGCACGCCGCAATGGCAAACCGTTGCCGCATCGTCAGCATTATATTGTCTCACGCCGTGATTTAGGTGTTTTGCCGGACGGGGTCAAAAGCTTCACCGAATTACAACAAGCCATTGATCAGGCCAAGGCCGACCACCCTGAGAGTGAAATCATGATTATCGGTGGCGCGAGTATCTATGAACAATCTGTCCCCTTGGTCGATAGAATGTATTTAACGATCATCGATAAAGATATTGAAGGCGATGCCTTTTTTCCGCAGTGGATAAACTCTGACTGGGTGGAAACTGAATTAGAGGTTTTTAGTGAGCCTGTAAGTTTTAAATTTATGACGCTTGATCGGGCGGAAAAATAGAAAAGATGGAGCCAAATCGGCTCCATCTTTCACACCATTATTTCTAGAAGTGATACCCAACGCCAAGGCGAAGATTATTTTCTTCTGGGTTAATGCCATTCTTTGCATCATACCAAACGTGCGAATAATCAAGACGGACGCCAACATTGCCGTAGGCAATAACCTCTGTTCCGACACCTAATTCGAACCCGTTATGCCAGTCCGTGTTCGACACACCCGCAACCGAGTTTTCAAATTCAGCGCGGCGATAGCCTAAGATTCCGTATGGTTTCAGACCCATTGTATAGTCCTGAACAAAGGAAAGCCCCGGACGGAAACTAACGCCCCAGTCATTCTTTTTCTGATAATCAACGCCGCCCGATGTATCATCGGCATCTGACCATCCATAGAAACCTTCGAGTGATCCGTTAATCCCCATCCCTATAGTATGATCGAGGAGTGTATCAAGGGAATAACCAGCAAACACACCATAATCAGCCCCGTCAATATTGGCATCTGCATTGTTGGTGATATCAGCATTTGTCCAGCCATATCCACCATACGCACCGACATAGGCACCAGATAACGGACTGATCTTTCCCTCATCCTTTGCTGTCGGGTAATGGTTGTTTATTCCATGATTAGGATAATGGTCGTTATAGCTATCAGCATGCGCCGCAACCGACATGGTCAGCAAAGCAGCAGTGGTCAGAAGTGTTTTTTTCATCATCATTCTCCAAGGTAAGTATTAAAACCGTTTGTGGCAGCAGGACGGTACGCACCATAAACCGCGCATAAGGGGAGGAGTTCCAGACCGCAAAACGGTTTTTTCGGAAGGTGATAAAGATGTCACAGGTTGAAAATTATATAGATGTAAGAAAAAAATTCGCTAAAAGCCTATCAGCTTTAAGTTTTCCTAGCCATCTCCCAGAAAGAGAATGAGAATGGCATAAGCAAGTTCTTAGAAAGATAAAGATCTACGTCAACCATGATTGCACAGCCTCAATAGAAGGAATGCCGCCCGAATGAACAATCTTCCCATCAATTTTAACGGCAGGAGTCGTCATGATACCATTCTGGATGATTTCTATCTCATCGGTAATTTTATGAATGGTCACGGGGACGCCCAGTTCTACAGCTTCACGCTCTATTCGGTGAATGGTCGATTCACAACGAGAACACCCTTTACCAAAAACAGTAATCTCCATAACTATCCTCCAAAAATAAAATTGAACAAATACCCGATGCCAACAAAGGCAACAAAAAGAAACCCTACAAAGAATAACAACATCTGGGGCTTAAGAACTTTGCGCAAAATTAAAAGTTCAGGAAGCGAAATCGCGACAATGCTCATGATAAAGGCTAGAATAGTTCCGACAGGAACGCCCTTATTCATCAAAACCTCTGCAACCGGTATAATGCCTGTGGCATTTGAATAGAGCGGAATCCCAATTAAAACAGCCAATGGCACAGCAAAAATATTATCCGCTCCCGCATGTTCTAAAAACCATTCGCGTGGAACATAGCCATGAAGGCCTGCGCCCAGACCAACTCCGATTAAAACATAAATCCATACACGCTTGATAATATCGATGGCTTCGCCACGCGCAAATTTTTCACGCCATGCCCAACCTTCTGCCTCCTCTGCTGTTGCAGGGGTGGGCATTTTGATTTGCCAAACATAGGGCTCTACCCATTTATCCAACTTAAAGAAATCAATCACAAATCCGCCAACAATACCAAGAACTAGTCCGGTGCCAACGTAAGTGATTGTGAATTTTAAGCCTAATGCATTTCCCAAGAGGACAACGGCGACTTCATTCACCAAGGGCGATGTAATCAGAAAGGCCATCGTCACACCAAGGGGAATACCTGCCGACAAAAAGGCGATAAACAAGGGGACAGATGAACATGAGCAAAACGGGGTTATTGCCCCTAGTAAAGCTGCTAAAACATAACCAGTTAAGCGTGATTTCCCCGTCAACCACAGGCGAACTTTTTCAGGCGACACATAAGACCGTGCAAATCCGATGATATAAATCATTAAGGCCAGAAGAAAGAAAATCTTAGTTGTATCTTCGATAAAAAAATGAACAGCATCAGCCAGCTTGGTCGTCTTTTCCAGACCCATAATACTATAGGTCATCCAATCGGCAAGGCGGGTGAACAGTTCAAACATCAACAACAGCCGCCCTTCGGTGAACAGCATGATGTGGTGGTTTTGGGAAGTTTGTCTGCGGGTATGCCGCACGCATCCTGCGCTAGACACGCGGTTTGCTTAGGTGTCAAAATAAAATCTTTTCCGTCAAACTCAAGGCCGAATTTACCGATGGTTGATTGTTGATATTCAACCTCAACAGGCAAGTCATCTTCGCCTAATATTTTTTTGGACAGATCCAGAATGTGCAGAAATTTTTGGGGCGCTAATCTATGGTCGTAATCGCGGGCTTCCCAGAGTTGGAAGTTCGCTACTGTCTCATTCCTCTGGACACCGCCGCAATCAATAAAATGTTTGGTAATGCGCCCAACTTCGGTCACATGAAAATGAACAGGAACGTATGATCCGTCAGGTAATTTGAAATTCAGGGCGGTCATATCAACCAAGGCTTTTTGAACTTCTGATATTTTCATGATTATTTCACTTTCTTGGGCTGATTCTTTTGGATCGGTAACTTTCACTATAGTATATAGATGAATGTGGGTTTGAGGGAAGTCATGGTGCCGCTGAAGGGATTTGAACCCCCGACCCACGCATTACGAATGCGTTGCTCTACCCCTGAGCTACAGCGGCTATAAATTTACTAAATTCTACATATTATTATTCAAAGTATATTGCAAGATGGTCTGATTTCGTGTAATTTCTTTCCATAAATTAAAAAAAGAGGGCTGAAATGACATTTGACTATAATGATTACGGAAATTTTTATCTTGGTGCTGAAGCCTCTGTACCGCTCGTAGTTGATGAAAATGGACAATTTTCTTTGATCGAGCCTGCTAATATTCAAACATCTGTTTTGAAAGAAGCAGTTATCAGTGCTTTTGAGCCTTATAAATTAGAGCGTTTGGGTGATAGCCATTTTTCTACACCTGAGGATTTTGTACCTAAAACAGCCAGAGCCAGAATGGACGAAACTTTGCCTCCAAACTTTAATCCACACACAACAATCTGGGGTTTGAATAATAAATAGCCCAAAACACCGTAAACCCCGCAAAGGGGTTTTCTTTTGTCCGATAAAGAGGCTTGCATAAATACGGGGGGCTTGCTACAAAGCTCACGGAAGATTGGCGCGGGCGGGATTGTCGCCAACCCGGTCAGGGCCGAAAGGCAGCAGCCGCAACGAATTTTTTCTGGGTCGTGTCCAGTCTTCCACTCTTCATTTCCTCCCCCATATTTCTTATCTGATATTTACCGTTTCTGGCTTGCCCCTATCCGATTCCATCTTTAAGGTTCTGGGTATGTCTATAGAAACCGAAAATACTGTTCCGTACCGCGTCCTTGCGCGGAAATATCGCCCCCAGAATTTTGATCAATTGATTGGTCAGGATACGCTCGTTCGTACGCTTAAGAACGCCATCGACTCTGGTCGTGTGGCACATGCTTTTATGCTGACGGGGGTTCGTGGCGTAGGGAAAACGACCACGGCGCGGATTATTGCCAAGGCTTTGAACTACACTGGGCCTGATGGGACATCTGGCCCCACCACCGGCCCCACCGATGATTGCGATACCTGTCGCGCCATTGCCGAAGACCGCCACCCAGATGTGATGGAGATGGACGCCGCGTCGCGCACGGGGGTTGATGATATTCGTGAAATTTTGGACGGTGTGCGCTATGCCCCGAGTTCCGCGCGTTATAAAGTCTATATCATCGATGAAGTGCATATGCTCTCGAAAAATGCCTTTAATGCGCTCCTCAAAACTTTGGAAGAGCCGCCGCCGCATGTGAAATTTATTTTTGCGACAACTGAAATCCGCAAAGTTCCCGTGACGGTATTGTCACGTTGCCAACGATTTGATTTGCGCCGCGTTGATCCTGAAACACTCACCAAACATTACGCCAATGTGTGCGCCAAAGAAAATGTCACCGCCGAAGACGAAGCGATTGCGATGATTGCGCGCGCGGCGGACGGGTCTGTCCGTGACGGTTTGAGTATCCTTGACCAAGCCATGGCTTTGGCACAGGGAGCGATTACAACCGAGCAAGTGCGCGGGATGTTGGGGTTAGCCGACCGCGGGCAATTGCTGGACTTGATGGAGCATGTGCTGGCGGGGCGTGTTGATGCCTGTATGGACACGGCCGCAAATTTATATCGCGTGGGGGCTGACCCTGAAACGATCCTCAATGACCTCCTCGACATCACGCATTTGATGAGCAAATTCCAAGCGATTAAATCTCCGCCCGCAACGGTTGAGCCGAACATGGCAACCGCAGAGCGCACCCGTGCGGCGGATATTGCGGGCAAGGCGGGTATTCCTGCGCTCAACCGCATGTGGCAAATTCTGCTTAAAGGAATTGGCGAATTACAATATGCGCCGAACCCCCAAGCTGCTGCGGAAATGGTTCTCATTCGGTTGTGTTACGCGTCAGAACTCCCTGACCCTGCGACAATTTTAAAACAACTGAAAGACGGAACGATTGTGTCATCCGGAGGTGGCGCACGCGCATCATCTGCGCCATCTTCGGGTGGAAGTGTTGCGAGTTTTTCTGGCGGCAATACATCCGCCGTGACTATGCCTGCGGCGTCTGTTCCGCAATCTGCGCCTGTTGCTAATGCTAACCTCACAACCCTTTCTGAAATTGTCGGGTTGTTGGAACAAAACGGCGCAATGGTTCTGGCGTCGCAAGTGGTGAATGCGGTCGAACTCGTCAAACTGGAACCCCAACGATTGGAATTTCATCCGACGGATGGGGCTGACGGAAAATTGGCTTTTGATCTCGGCAAAAAATTGACGGAGCTGACAGGCGCGCGGTGGATGGTCACCGTATCTGCAAAATCAGGCCAGAAAACATTGGCCGCACAACATCGCGATGCAATCGAAAACGAACGCAACGCCGTGATGTCCGACCCTGTGATTGCGCGTATCCTCAACGCCTTCCCCGGTACACAAATTTTATCCATTACAGACAAGGAAAATTAAAATGTTCAATATTCAACAAATGATGCAAAAAGCCAAAGTCATGCAAGAAAAAATGGCTGTGTTACAGGCAGAACTGGCCGATGTCGAAGTATCGGGCAGTGCGGGCGGTGGATTGGTTCGCGTGGTGATGACCTGTAAAGGCGCGCTTCGTAACATTACAATTGATCCTTCATTGATCGTTGCGTCCGAGAAAGAAATGCTCGAAGACATGATCAAAGCCGCGTGTAACGACGCCCGCGCCCAAGCCGACAAACGCATGGCCGATGAAACCCAGAAAGCCATGGCCGATATGGGGTTGCCTCCGGGGATGTTGGGTGGTGGCGGGTTGCCATTCTAGGAAAGATCGTTTCATGAAAATCATGACGTGGAATATCAATTCAGTGCGGTTGCGCGCTGAATTGGTTTTAAAGGCGGCGGATCTTTTGAAGGCAGATGTGATTTGTCTTCAGGAAACAAAAACACCCGATGAATTTTTCCCGCATGATGTGTTTGATGCGGCGGGGTTTAAATATCGCCATATTAACGGCATGAAATCTTATAACGGCGTGGCGATCTTATCGCGTGTGCCCTTTACGGACACGGGTATACATTCCCGCGTGGGGCGGGAGGATTGCCGTCATATTGCGGTGACATTCCCTGCGTTCGAACTCCATAATTTATATATCCCTGCGGGCGGCGATATTCCCGACCGTGACCAGAATGAAAAATTCGGTCATAAGCTGGATTTCGTGGATGAACTGACGGGCTATTTCAAACAATCCTATAAGTCCACACAGCCCGTCATGGTGGTGGGTGATTTTAACATCGCACCATTTGAACATGATGTGTGGTCGCATAAACAATTGCTGGATGTTGTATCGCATACCCCGATCGAAGTTGAAAAACTGACGGCATTTCGCAACGGGTTAAACTGGAATGATGTGGCACGCCAATTTGTTCCGATGAGCGAGAAATCATACACATGGTGGTCATACAGAAACCGCGATTGGAAAGCATCCAACCGCGGCAGAAGACTAGATCATATCTGGGTCACACCACCACTCACACCCGCCCTTCAATCCTACACCACTTTGCCAGAGGCAAGAGATTGGGATAAAACAAGCGACCATATTCCGGTGATGGTCGAATTATCCATTACCTCGTAATGCGAATTCAGGATCATTTTTAGCAGGTTCTGGTTTGCGCATAACCGTACCGTTGACGACAGTATAACCAACGCTTGGTTCTTGCGGCGTAGCTATATTAACTGCTGTAACAGGCGATACGGCGGATGTTTTTGGATCAACCGATACCATTTGAATGGTTTGTGCTTTTGCCGCATTCGCCGCGTCCTGTGCGGTATAGGTTGAGAAAGCCAATGTCTGATTTAAGCCAGCCTCTCTTGCTCTCTTGTTGGTGACCTCTTCGTATTTTTTAAATTCAGCTTCACTGACTCTAATTGTTGCAAGTTCATCAGAGACACCGTTCGCATTAATTTTGGTGACAAAACGGCCATAAACATTTCCATCTTTATCTTGCTTTGCTTCCAGCTGCCCCACAGACGGCATAACACTATGTTGTTTTCCGTCTATATCCGTGATGGTGTATGCCCCGTTCATAACTGTCTTCATGACAGGCTTTCCGTCTTGGCTGACGGCAGGTTTCCCATCTTTGTCTTTGACTTGTTCGTCATGGAAGAATTTTCCATCAGCCCCTTTTTGAGAAAGGGCGGTCATGGTAAGCGGACTATAACGCGCTTGGGCGGCGGCGGCATCTCTGTTTGCGTTTATGGCATCCAAATTGACCATCACAGTTGGAAGGAATGAACCATTCCCACCGCTTTTCATGGATATAACCTGTTTGTCTCCTGTAAAACCAGAGATCCAACTTTTAATCTGTGAAAAGATTGCATTGAACCAGCCAGAAATTTTACTGCCAAAACCTTCGCCGAATATGTTGTTCAGGATTTTTCCAAAGCCGCCCATGCTCGATCCCATGTTCATTTTTTGGGATAGGTCTTTGACATACTTATCGTCAGCCAGCTTTTCAGGGTTTTCCATGACAGATGTCATGGTCGGACGCGCCATATCCACCATCGCTTTATCCATAGGCTCTTTATTTTTGGCCGCTTTTGCAAGTTGACGCACGAATTCGGGGTTGTTTTGGAAGTTGGTGGTGATTTGAGCCAATAAAGCCGGATCTGTCTCAACACGTTTTTTGAAACCATCAGAGGTAGCAGAATTCACTCCGAACTTAGAAGAAGCCTGATCAGCCATTCCTTTTAAGATGAGTTTTACATCGCTTTTTGTAAGGCCGCTTTTAATATCTTTATCGGATGCGCCTGCAAGTGCGGTTAGAACCTGATCTGTCGGGTCTTGAGCGGGCGCCGCTGTAGCCGGAGCATTCGCAGCTTGCGCTGGAGGTGTTGCCGCCTCTGGAGTGGCTGGCGCAACAACTGCTGCTGGGGTGGCGGCTGTAGATGTTCTAACGGCTGCCTTTTTTGTAGAAGGAGTGGGGGTGGGCGCCGCGGAGGCTGGCGCAGCAGCGCCAGAGGATGCCGCAATAACAGGCTCAGCCAAAAGTGCTGCTATTTCTACTTTTCCAGCTGCATAATCATCAATTTTCGCACCAATCGTGTCTGGACGCTCGCGCAATTGTTTAATCATTTGCGGACCATTTTTTCCACTTAAATCTTTGGAAAGTTTATCAATAATGCCTGTTCCTGACTTTTTGGCGTCATCGGGATCAAAATTTATCTTTGCACCATCGGCGAGTACTTGCATTCCGATTTTTTTCAGGACTGCATCATACTTTTTTGTGCTAGCAAAGTCTTTTTCAAAACCTGAAAACATCTCTTTTAATTTTGGGTTTGATTCAATCTCGGCATTGAAATAAGAAACCTGTTCACCATTGGTGAACCCCATTTTTTTGAGAACGGCTACCTGTGCGTCTGAAATAGGCGCTTGTTTGGTGGCAAGCCTTTTGGTGTTTTCAACAGATACTGCCTGCTCTACAGTTAAATTTCGATCTAACATACCCATATTCTTATTCCTCCATTACACCATTTCTATTCTAATATTCTTATATCCCAATATTCCGCACCATCAGTTTGGCGGGGTAGATTGAGGCTATTTTTTCGTTGTTGTCTTTTAGTTCGATCATCATAATTTCATTCGCCATCCTTAGGTATTTCCTAAAGGGGGCGTGGACTTTCATGCCCAGTTCCATGGTATTTCCTGACCATGAAACAAAGGTTAACAGGGACAAATCCATGTCATATTCAGCCCATTGAATGGCCTCGGGGATGGGTTTGGTATAAATGACCATGGCTTGCCCATCTTCGTTGACCAATAATTCACATTCGCACAGGCTGGCCATCGGGGCTAAAACGGCGGCATCTTTCGGGATGACATATTTCTGATCGGTGGCCGTGACAGGTTTTGCCAGCACATCAATATCGTCGTCATAGGTTTTCATAGATACACCCATTTTTAGCAGTCACTGCCCCTTTGTATAATAGTTAGACCATTATATCTGAAAAACGATGGAATCTCAAATAAACTTGGTCGAAATATAGAAAATAACCATCTAAATCAGGTAATAAGCCAATAAAACGCATCCGAACAGGATGCGGTAGATGGCAAAAGGAATAAAGCTGTGCTTACCGACATAGCCTACAAAAAGTTTAACAGCAATCAGCCCTGCTATAAACGACATCACAAACCCGATCGCAATTACCCAAATTTCATTCAGGGTCAGGGTATCGTAATGTTTGTAAATATTGAGTGCAGTGGCCGCAACCATCACAGGCATTGCCAAAAAGAAAGAAAATTCAGTTGCAACTTTGCGATCCAGTTTCAGCAATAAACCGCCCATAATCGTTGCGCCCGAACGGGATGTTCCCGGAATAATGGCTATGGCTTGGGCACATCCGACCAAAAATGCCTGTTTCAGGGTCATATTATCAATTGTTTCCGTCACAGGGGCGGGTTTGAATTTCTCAATCAACCATATGGCGATACCACCTATTACCAACATGGTTGCGACAACAATCGGATTATCTAATAACAGTTCTTCAATCGCATCATGAAACAAAAGACCGATCACAGCTGCGGGCAGGAAGCCAATGAAAATGCGTAAAACAAATAATTGCTGTTTTCTTTCATTGAGGTGAAAGGCAACGTCAAATAGGCGTTGGCGGTATAGCCAGCACACCGCGAGAATAGCCCCCAATTGGATGACAATTGTAAACATGATCTTTGATTCAAGCGAAAACTCCAAAGCGTCCTGTGCAAGAATTAAGTGCCCCGTTGACGAGATAGGGAGAAATTCTGTCGCACCCTCAATAAGGCCGAGGATGAACGCGTGAATATAGGTGATAAAAGGCATGGATAATTTTCTTTATTATTGAGCGGTTGGTTGGGAGGTTGCGACCGGCATAGTTACGGGCGTTAGGTGCGCGGTAATATCAAATTTGACGGTGACATCGTTGGAGATCATCGCGCCATTCGGGTCAACCATCGCGCCCATACCGTAATCAAGGCGTTTCAGGGCAAGGGTGCCGAAAGCGCGTGTATTGTTGCCATCTGCTTTTAAGGTGAACGGCAAGGTAACATCACGGGTAACGCCCAGGATGGTCAGTTTTCCTTTGGCTTCATAGTTCTCAAGTCCTGTTTTATCTAGGCCTATGCTGGCGATCGAGACGCTTTCGAATGTTGCAGATGGGAAGGCCGATATATTGAACCAATCTTTGCTGGGAAGGCTTGAATCATTGGATTTGTCGCCAGTTTCAGCGGAACCGGTTTCAACCTGAACCTTGATATGGGAGGTCGTCAGGTCGGCTTTATCGAATTCAATCGTCGGGGTAAATTTTTTAAATTCTCCGGTGATGGGATTATCGCCTTGTTTCACTTCGAATGTCAGGTGGCTGGCAGTCGGGTCGATAGTCCACATCGGCGCCGCAAAACTCGCGCCCGATAAAACGGTCAGAATTCCAAAGGTGGATATCAAAGAAAATGTTTTTTTCATGCTGTTCTCTATCCTATTTTATTTGTTTCAAGAACGGGAGCATGTGGGTTAAGACATTATCCTTATTGATAAAATGATGTTTAAGGGCTGCACCGATATGAAGGGCAAGTAAGGCGATGGTCAGATTGGCTAAAACTTCATGCATTTCGGCAAAATCATGTGATAACGCTTTGCTGACCGTCAACGGCAAGCGCGGCCATTCGAAAAGGCCGAACCACATTGTTGGAATTGTTAAAGTGGACGCAGACACAAGCGCCCAACCTGTCATCGGGATGCCGATCATCATAATATAGAAAGCGTAATGGGTCAGTTTCGATGCCCAGATTTCCCAAGGCTTCATGCCTTCGGGAAGGGCAGGGGGTTTGTGAGTGAGACGCCAGAACAAGCGCACAAAACTTAACACAAGAATAGTCAGCCCCAGAGATTTGTGGAATTGATAAACCTGAAATTTATAATCAATGGGTATAGAGTCAAGCAATAGACCCATAATCAACATGATGACAATGGCAACCCCGATGATCCAATGAAGGGCAATGGCAACTTTTGTATATTTATCAGTTGAATTTTCTATCATCACAAATCCTTATCAAAAACTTAAATAACACTACACCTTTAAATCTTACTAGTCGATATGGAGCTTTTGAGATAGTCTGGCAAGTATGAGAACGCTTTATCATCTTTGGCTTCACCCTTTTTCGCGCAAGGTTCGTATGGTCTTGGGTGAAAAGGGTCTTGAATATGATGCCCGTGTTGAAAAAACATGGGAAAGGCGTACCGAATTTCTGATGTTAAACCCCGCGGGCGATGTTCCCGTTTTGGTGGAACCCGATGGCACGAATTTATCAAACAGCAATGTGATTTGTGAATATCTGGAAGAGGTTTACACGGGGGTTGACCTGCTGGGGCATGACCCTGTTCAACGCGCCGAAACGCGCCGTTTGGTCAGTTGGTTTGATATTAAATTCAACCGCGAGGTGACCGATAACCTGTTTGGCGAGAAAATGATGAAACGCTTTATGCATATGGGTGAGCCGCATGGCCCGTCGGTGCGTGCGGGTCATGCCAATATTCATTATCATCTGGATTATATCGGATATCTTACGGAAAAGCGTAATTGGTTGGCGGGGGATAACCTTTCCCTCGCTGATATTGCAGCGGCGGCGCATCTCTCGACTGTTGATTATATCGGCGATGTTCCTTGGGAAGACCATCCTGGGGCGCGTGACTGGTATGCGCGAATTAAATCCCGCCCCAGTTTCCGCGATATTCTGGGGGAACGCATCCCCGGATTTGCCCCTTCAAGACACTACGAAAATGTAGATTTTTAAACAATTTCCGAGTAGATTGATTTTCCACATTAGAAAGTAGAAACTTCAACACATGACTAGTCAGAATAAACTCTTTTGCTTTGGGTATGGATATACCTGTACTTTTTTAGGCGAAGCCCTGAAGGCGACTGGGCAGGACTGGAAACTCGCTGGGACGACCAGAAATATGAACAAACGGTCTCTGCTAAGGGCTGAAGGCATTGAAGCCCATATCTTTGATAAAGACAAACCACTGGCTGACCCGAATTTATGGCTGCGTGATACCACACATTTACTGATTTCTACCCCGCCGGATCATGAGGGGGATTATACTTTTGAAATTCATGCCGATGATATTTTGCGCCTGATGCCCAATATCAAATGGGTCGGGTATTTATCGACAACTGGTGTTTATGGCGACCGTGACGGGGCATGGGTGGATGAAACATCCGAAATGCGCCCATCCTCCATTCGCGGCACACGCCGTTTATTGGCGGAAGAACAATGGATATCTTTATTCAAGGATGCAAAACTCCCCGTTCATATTTTCAGGTTGGCGGGTATTTACGGTCCGGGGCGTTCCGCGATTGATTCCGTTCGTGTGGGAATTGCACGCCGTATTATGAAGGCAGGGCATGCGTTCTGTCGCATTCATGTTGAAGATTTGGTGACGACCCTTATGGCCTCGATGAACAACCCTCATCCAGGCCAAGTTTATAATCTGGCCGATGATGAAGCTGCGCCAAGTCACGAAGTCATTGCCTATGCTGCACGTCTGTTGGGGCGTGACCCGCCACCTTTGGTCAGGTTCGAAGATGCGAATTTGGCACCGATTACCCTCAGTTTCTATTCCGACAATAAACGCGTGAGCAACGCCAAGATTAAAAAAGATCTGGGCGTCCAACTGAAATACCCGAATTACAGGTTGGGATTAGAGGCCTGTTTGGCTCTTGAAAAATCCTACGCTGACAAAGGCGAACAACCGCCATGGTCAGTGCAGGTAGGGCCTGAATTTCATGGAAATATTACGTCTTAACCGCAGCAATAAAATCACGCACTTTTTGAGCGTCTTTGACCCCGCGGGAACTTTCCACACCGCTGGAGACATCAACCGCATCCGGACTTAAAATGCTCAAAGCATCCGCAACATTCTCAGGGGTCAGGCCGCCTGATAACATCCATGGTTTGGCAAAATTCTTATCCTTCAAAATCGCCCAGTCAAAGGCTACGCCGTTGCCACCCGCAATATTGGATGATGCGGGTGCTTTGGCATCAAACAATATCCAGTCAATGACGGGGATATAGGCCGCAACCTGATCGAGATCATTTGCGGCAGAGATTGCGAAGGCCTTGATAACCGGAATGTTGAATCGGGATTTGATGGCCTGCACACGGGCGGGGCTTTCATTACCATGCAATTGAATAAAATCCAGTGAAACTGCACCCAAAATATGTCCCAAATCTTCATCGCTCGGGTCGACAAATAACCCGACACTGCGTAGTCCCGTCGGGAGTTGTCGTGAGAGCAGACGTGCTTGTTCCGGATGGATATAACGGGGCGATTGCGGCACGAACACAAACCCCGCAAAACGAGCGCCTGCGCTCGCCGCAACGGAGAGTATCTCTGGAGTTTTGATGCCGCATATTTTGATACTGGTCATGATTATTTTTTAGAAGCATTTCAAGAAGTTGCAAGAGGTAAAACGATTCTTCGTCAAAAAAGTGATAAGATCTTGCAGCATAACACAACTTATACGCAGCAAAATTTACGCAGTGCCGCAACGATTTATCCTCTGTAAGTTAGCGTTTCTGGGGGTTACATGATATACTTAAATTATGAAGACATTAACGCGCTACCTTGCCAGAAAGGCTCATCGGGTCGCGTTAGGTTTGGGGATCTGCATTTTGGCATCAGGATTAAGTGGCTGTGCCAGCAACTCCCAAACCCCAAGGACACCGATTGAACGCCTTGACTTTAATAACTCATCGCCCGCATCAGCAGGTGGTGTCCAGCAAGGTCTGACCATTGCGGACTATGATCCAACCTATAAAGATAACCCTGCAAAATTAGGTTTGTCCGAAGATCAGTCAAAAGCATTGGGGTGCAGTCTGGGTGACCGGTTCGACCGTGGGGCAACAATCGCGTATAATTTTGATGATAATCAAACACAGGTGGCACTTAACCTAAGCATCGCAGGCCCAAAATTCAGCGACCCGACACGGCTGGAATTCAACAGTGTGCTGCTCAGGTATACTCATAAATTCAGCAAACCGCCACCAAGTAAACGCGAAAAATGCCGCTTCCAATCCAGCTTCCAAGGCCTTGTAGGTTCCGCCTATAACGAATTCTTTGTCCGCAATAGCTATACGGTGTGGAAAGAATTGCGTCATAAACTCAATCTAAAATAAATCCCCGCCACGTTGGAGGACATGACGGGGATTAGGATTAAAAGGTAAAGTCTGCTGTTTACCCGTTAAAATCGTTGTTTAAAGTCGGGTGCGTACCCATGCCCATTGACAAGGCTGGTGATTGAACCAAGCCGTGCCCTGCTCTCTCAAAGCTTTGTTTGAAAACTGAAACGGGTTGTGTGCAGGATGCACAAACATCAACCAAAATATCTTTTAAACTAGCCATTAAATCCCTCCATGGTCAGGATTGCGTTTTCGCGGGAAACCCCTTGCCCTGATTGTGTATAAAATACAACTTCAGTGCGTGGGTCATCTTCCGGTCTTGGCTTAACATGAAACAACATGCGGGAGCGTGTTTGTTCCCCTAAAGCCACTAAATCTTTTTCACCGTTCAGGCGCATGACCAGATTGATCACTTTGCGTTCTGAAAGATGTAAATCTTCATTATCATCCAGCACGGTATAATCGCCGACGGGGGTGACTTCGCCGTTTTGTCCCTTACGGCAGATCAGGAAAGAGCGTGCCAACAGAGGGTTGGGGCGATAGGTAAAATTCGCTTGGAAATCTTGAGTTTTAGTCATGTTCAGCCCTAAGTTTTGGTATCTTTGCTTGCTTTTCGCCTTATTAAGTCTTAATTCTAGTGTCGAAGTTTTAATAATCAGTGAACATCAATTCAAATTTGAAGGAAAAATCATGAGCCAAGCTCCCGCCATGAAAGCAAACGAAGGCGACTACAAAGTGAAAGATATAAGCCTTGCAGCTTGGGGGCGTCGCGAGATTGTGATCGCCGAAACCGAAATGCCGGGTCTGATGGCTCTGCGTGCCGAATATGGCGCGAGCCAGCCGTTAAAAGGAGCGCGTATCGTTGGTTGTCTTCACATGACCATTCAGACAGCGGTTCTGATCGAGACATTGACCGCGCTGGGCGCATCTGTTCGCTGGTCATCCTGCAATA
>Ga0155195_143_pt3 | contig 37053 bp, 35 predicted proteins | sample RifCSPhighO2_02_FD_106163 | JGI IMG/M metagenome (GOLD analysis project Ga0155195, IMG submission 106163) | Alphaproteobacteria bacterium RIFCSPHIGHO2_02_FULL_46_13
CATTTCGATTCCCGCCTTCCGTATTGCGGGCGGCCTTCTCCTCTTCGTCACGGGTTTTAGAATGATTATGGGCTTCCACGACCAAGACCAAGTCGAGTCCGAAAAAAATGTTTATAACGACAAATCCGATGTCGCAATTTTTCCATTGGCCGTGCCGTTGCTCGCTGGCCCTGGCAGCATGACCGCAACTTTGCTCCACATGACCAAGGCAGAAAGTTTTTCTGATAAAGGAATGATTATCGCCGCGATTATCGCTGTACAATTAATCGCTCTCGTCTCAATGTTAGGCGCAGAAAGATTGGTTCGATTCTTCGGCCCCACAGGAAGCACATTGCTAGCCCGTCTTGTAGGAATCTTGATGGCCGCCATGGCCATCCAATTCCTGATCGACGGCGTCAGGCAAATTTTCGCTTAAATTTTATGCGGTTTATAATGATGCGCATGACAGATGGCAACAGCCAAAGCATCCGCCGCATCCGCCTCTAACTCGCCACTGGTCGGTAATAAGACTTTGATCATCATCCCCACCTGATCTTTGGCGGCATGCCCCGCCCCCACCACAGATTTTTTGACGGTGTTGGCGGCATATTCTGCAACCTCCAACCCGAACCGCGCAGGCGATAAAATCGCAACGCCGCGCGCCTGCCCGAGCTTTAAAGAAGATGCCGAGTTGGTATTGACGAACGTCTCTTCGATGGCAGCGGTATCGGGTTTATAGGCCTCGATCACCTTGGTCAGTTCCGCATCAATGCGGCACAGACGCACAGCCATCGTCTCAGTTGATTTTGATTTAATGACGCCTGCGGCGATAAAAGTCAGCCGGGAACCTTGGTGGTCAATAATGCCCCACCCCGTCCTCTCTAACCCTGGGTCAATCCCCAATACGCGCATTATCCCGCCGCCGCGAGTTTCGCCATATCTTCTTCGCTGACTTCGAAGTTGGTAATCACGGCCTGAACATCATCACTGTCTTCCAACTGATCAACCATTTTCAAAATGATGGTGGCAACATCGGCATCAACAGTTGTCATGACGTTTGGTTTCCAAATAATCGCGGCACGTTCCGCCTCACCAAATTTGGCCTCTAACGCATCACGAACGCGAATAAATTCTTCTGGGGTCGTGCTAATCTCATGTCCTTCATCGGTCGTGTCAACATTATCTGCTCCAGCATCCAATGCCGCTTCGAACATCTCATCGGCGCTTGCCTTATCCAACGGATAGACAATCTGACCGATATGATCGAACATAAAACCAACCGATCCAGTCTCACCCAAATTACCGCCGAATTTTGTAAAAGCAGCGCGAACTTCGGATGCCGTTCTATTTTTGTTGTCGGTCAACGCCTCAACAATCACGGCTACACCGTTCGGCGCATAACCTTCGTAACGGATGTCAACATAATCAGCTGTGTCACCAATTCCCAAACCAGAATCGATAGATTTTTTAATGCGATCATTTGGCATATTCTCGGCTCTGGCAGCAATCACCGCCGCCCGCAAGCGTGGGTTAAATTCAACACTACCGCCTCCCAATTTTGCCGCGACCTGAATTTCACGACCTAATTTCGTGAAAACCTTGGCACGCTTGGCATCAGCACGCCCCTTTTTATGCATAATATTCTTAAACTGCGAGTGACCAGCCATAGAAAAATCTCCTGAAAAATATATAGTTTGGGGTAGCACAGGCGCCTCATAAAGGCAATATTACACATATGCAAAATATTTATATTTTGTTCAGATTTATAGTATAAGTTGAACACTGGTGATATAAGCCACTCCATGCCATGCCTATCTTCATGGGCGTTTTTTGAGAATGATAGAATATGTATAGTTTTGACCGTGTCAGAGTTCTCGTGATCGAGGACAACCAGCCGATGTTAGAAATTTGTAGAACCTTGCTACTCACTTTTGGTGTTGGCGAGGTTCTGACTGCCAAAAATGGCGAGGAAGGCTTTAAAATCGCCTGCAAAGAAAATCCGGATATTATTATCGCCGACTGGATGATGGAACCGACAGACGGCATTAAAATGACTCGCCGAATTCGTAATGACAGTCTAAGCCCGAACCATTACGTCCCTATCATTCTGATGACAGGTTTCAGTGAAAAGAAAAGAGTGGTGCAAGCACGTGATGCTGGCGTTACAGAATTTCTGGTTAAACCATTTACCGCACGCGACCTTTATAAACGTATTGCGCAAATTATCGAACGCCCTCGTCAATTCGTACGTTCCGAAGATTTCTTTGGCCCAGACCGCCGCAGAAAGGCAGACCCTGTTTTTGCTGGCCCATTGAAACGGGATTCAGATATGGCTGCAAAATCTGCACAAACCACCCGCATGAAAGAAGCCTCTCTCGAACTCGACAAATTACGCAGAGAATCCGGCCTTTCAAAAACAGACAAGATTGGTAATCTTGATGCCAATAAACCAAGTGATATTGGCTTCGAAATTGATTTTAAATAGCAGTCCATAAAAAGAAAAGAACATGACAGAAACTGACGACCATTATAATATGCAACCGCGTAGAAAAGCTGAGTTTTATAACCCTCCCAACCACTTGAAACTCAAGGTGGGTATAGGTGGGTTGACTGAAAATATACTGAACAAAGCTCAGGCTCTACTTGAGAGCAACACAGTTGATTTCACACCGCTGGCCGAAATGTATCTGGATGCCATGATGAAAGGCATCGAGCAAGCAAGAACACCTGACGTTGATTTAGACAAAGAAACAATGATCGGCGCTATTCTCTTCCCCGGCATGCAACTCAAAGCAAATGGCGGCATGTTCCATTATCAATTGGTCACGCAGATTGCCGACCGTTTTATTCAATTTTTGGAAGTGATTGAAACAGTTGACCACGACGCCCTTGAAATCATCATCGCTTTCCACACCACCCTCCGCGCCATTATCTTAGGTCGCATCAAAGGCGATGGCGGGAAACGGGGCGAAGAACTCATGACAGCCTTAGTCGATGCCTGCCACCGCTATTTTGAACACAAAACCAGCAGCGTTGCTGACAACAGTAAGTATAATATACCTAGTTAATGCGTATTATGAAGCCTTGCTCCCTTACGGACGGGATATATCGCCTTTGCAAGGCCTGTCTTATCATCGGTCTCGATAAAGATTCCGCAGACACATCCCTCGCCCTCGGCGGGGGATAATTTTTCAATGCTGAATTTTCTGGTGAAGCGTTGTATAGGCACTTCGGCACGCATGCCGATGACACTGTTATAATCACCGGTCATTCCTGCATCCGTCTGATACGCTGTACCCTTTGGAAAGATTTGGGCGTCTGCGGTCGGGATATGGGTGTGCGTTCCGACAACGGCAGAAATTTTGCCGTCCAGATATTGTGCCATTGCCATTTTTTCAGATGATGCCTCCCCATGGAAATCGAGGAAGCTCGCCTGCACCGATTTCCCGAGCGGATATTTCTCGACCAGTTGCGCCATCGCCGCAAACGGATCATCCATCGGGTCCATAAACAACCGCGCCATGGCATTCACCACCAGAATTTTACGACCATCCCTTAATGTGTGAACAATATGCCCGTTGCCCGGTGTGCCAGGCGGATAATTCACAGGGCGAACCAAACGTGGTTCACGTTGAATGTATGGAATGACTTCGCGCTGATCCCATGTGTGGTTTCCAAGGGTGATCACATCGACCCCGATCTCAAACAATTCTTTACAAATTTTTTCATTCACGCCAAAACCATGCGCAGAATTTTCCGCATTCACAATAATGACATCAGGGTTCAATGTTTGCTTGATAGATGGTAAATGGTGGATAAAGGCCTCACGCCCAGATCGCCCAACCAAATCGCCTATAAATAATATTCTCATATAGGGGTTTTAGGGGTTTTAGGGGCGAAAGTCAAAAACCCTTTGCGGCGTAACCACCATATCCAGTCTTTGGTCATGGGGTTCAATCGGCAAAGCCAGCAAAACCGCTTGTTCCGCATAAGCCAACCCGACAGCCAGAATATCCTTTCTGGCGCGCAGTTGGCAGAGCGTCTCATCATAATGCCCTTGCCCGTACCCCATACGGTTACCGCGCTGGTCAAACGCCAATAACGGGACAATGACAATATAGGGGTCAAAAAATCTTGTTTTATCCATCGGCTCAACCGTACCAAAACTCGCCGCCTCAAGTTTGGTTTGGCGTGTCCAAGGGGCAAATTTCAACGCCCGCTCCCCCGCCTCAATACAGGGCAAACAAACTGTAATATTTCTCTCCCATAATTTTTCAACAATCGGTGACGGGTCAATCTCGCTGCCAATCGGATAATAAACAGAGACAATAGAATGTTGGGGAGGATCAACCGCCTTCATAAAATGTTCAGCGGCATCAGATGCAAATTCAGGCAACACATTTAATTGGTCACGAAATTTTTTGGCAAACTGGCGAATGTTATTTTTACTGTCCACTGAAAACTGTCCACTGAAAACAAAAGAAGGTGGGAACCACGGTGGCCGTTTTGGCGAAAAATCCGCGATGACCCTTTCAATAAGGTGGGCGCCATATGTCCAAGACCACGGTCTCAGCAGGGACAGCTCCCGTCGCAAGATTTGTATCGGTCAGTGGGATATGTTGCCTCACGCACCCCGTAGCACCCACAAGAGATATAGCGCATAGAGTCCGAAAAGCCCAGATTTTTTAATTTTTTCTATGAAGAGATAGAATTAAGCCGATTTCCGCTGAACACGAGCCGTCAGTTTTTCAACTTTTGATGCCATTTGCCCGATCAGGTTAATGACATTCTGCTCGTCATTCGGGGATAAACCCTGATATTCAATTTTGCTACCGACTTCAGGAGCAGGTGTATTTTGAATAGCTTCCCGTGCCTGCATCAATTTTTCGTTCATGTCGAATACTTCATCGGCCAGCATCAGGGACGCCAACATCATTGCCTGTACTTTATTAGTGCTCCCTGCCACTGACGCCTCACGCATCCGTTGGTCAACATAGGACCCAAGTTGCATCAGACGACGTTCCTGCCCATCATCACAAGCAACAGGATAAGTACGACCATCAATGGTTAAATTTACTTCAGCCATTCTTATGCCCTCGCTTCACGAATAAGTTTTTGAACTTTATCAATTGTGGAATCCAATTTTTTAGCCAATATCAATGCGTTCTCGTCATTGGCGACTTTATTGGATTTGGTCGGAATAGGCGCAGGTGCGGGCGCAGAAGGTGCCGCAAATAAATCAATTTGGGGGTCGAATTTGGTTTTCTTTTGTTGTTTGGCAGCTTTCAACTGAATAGCCAATTCTTCGGCCTTTTCTTCGGCTTTGGCTGCGCGAGCCTCTGCCAACTGAATGCGGGCTTCGGCTTGGTCTATAATCTCCTGAATATTGACGTCCGAAGGCCTTGCCATCGACTGGGCAGCGGCCAGAGCCTCTGACATTTCCAGAAGCCGCGCTTCATAAACCGCAGATTCTTCCTCACGCTCAATCACCGCATCAGCAAGCTGATCCACGGTCAGAGCCAAATATTCTAAATAGCTGTAAACATTTTCGATTGCCATGAGTGCCAGACCTTCTTCCGAATCCTTTTATAATGCCTTTTAAGCCTATCAAAGCCGCAGAATTCAGGTCAACCCCATAAAAAAGTTACCCCCATCCCTATTTCAGCCATTCGAGCTTATTTAGGAAAAGAATGCCCGCATCAAGCGGGCGCTACAGTGAAATTAAAATGGAAATGAATAACTAAGCAAACAACGCATCAATATCCGCTTGAGAATGGGCATGGTTTTCGGTTGAATCGCGTACGCCGCCCGCCAAAGGATCTGATTTCACTTCGATCCCTAATTCATCAAGGGTTGAACTGATTTTGTCCTCAATCAACTGAAGACTTTCCAGCGTCTTACGGATACGCTGCCCTGTTAAATCCTGAAAGCTACAAGCCATCAAAATTTCCTGAACATCGTTCCTTGTTTGCTCGAAAAACTGGAGACGGTCTTCATCCCCTGAAAATTGATTGTCATTGCGCATGCGGTTTGAAATGCGGTCTGCAGCGTCCAGAATTTTATTGGCAGCATCTTCCGTGTCGGTTAAAACCGCTTGTAATTCAACGCCGGTATTTGCGGCGGTTAATCCGTTACCACTAAACGAAATCGCCGAAATGGTGCTTAAAACCTCACCAAAACGTCCAGCCAAGCCCTCTTCTGCAAATTCCAATTGTTGGGATGTGGCATTGATTTCCATGGAAATTTCATCGAAACGACGTCGAACAAAGGTCTCGAAAACCTCCATCTTAGTTTTCATGCCGGCAACTTCTTCAAGACGCGATTTAAAAAGGCGCTCCATCCCGTCCATTTGCTCTTTCATGGAATAAACCATCATCATGACGGATTGAAGGTCTGCCGAAGCAGGAGCGGCTTTAAATGACTGAATATCTTTAGCTTTTGTTGCGTCGTGTGCCATCATTCTGCTGCCTTGCGTATGGGGATAACCAGAGACTAGTCTACCCTTAAAATCGTTAATAGATTCTAAGTTTACGCAGCAAAATCACAAAGAACGCAGATATTTTTAACGATAAGGGGAAACCGCAACCAGATTTCTGGCAATTTGAGCTTCCCAACGGTCGCCATTCTCCAAAAGACGCTCTTTATTATAGAACAGCTCGTCCCTTGTTTCGGTCGCAAATTCGAAATTCGGGCCTTCAACAATGGCATCCACTGGGCAGGCCTCTTGGCAGAGACCACAGTAAATACATTTCGTCATATCAATATCATAACGGGTGGTACGGCGTTGACCATCTTCGCGTGGTTCAGCCTCAATCGTAATCGCCAGAGCTGGGCAAATTGCTTCACACAATTTACAAGCAATACAACGCTCCTCCCCGTTCGGGTAACGACGCAACGCATGCTCCCCACGGAAACGCGGCGAAATCGGGCCTTTTTCATACGGATAGTTAATCGTCACACGCGGGACAAAGAACATATATTTGAGTGTCAAAGCCATCCCTTTCAGGATTTCAATGAGCAAGAACGAACGGGCTACGGTATATGCGGACATATCTATTCCTATTGTGGTAATGAATTTGTATAAATCAATGTTCCAGCGACAATGATGACCCAGATAAAGCTGAATGGCAGGAATACTTTCCAACCGAGGCGCATCAATTGGTCATATCTGTAACGTGGGAAAGTCGCCCGCGCCCAGAAGAAGAAGAACAAAACCAATGATATTTTGGCAATGAACCATATAATTCCAGGTATAAAATCCAAGAATTCCAGACCAAACGGCACTTTCCATCCACCGAGGAACAGGATGGCGGTAATCGCCGACATCAACACCATGTTCATATATTCCCCAAGGAAGAACAGAACGAACGTCCCCGCAGAATATTCAACCATAAACCCGCCTGATAATTCTGACTCACCCTCTGGCAAGTCGAATGGTGGACGATTGGTTTCAGCCAGAATAGAAATCAGGAAGACGCCGAGCATAGGGATCAACAATAAAATCATCCATAACGGACGTTCCGCCATCACAATGCCAGAGAGATTCATTGTACCTGTGCAAAGAATTACAGTCACAATCACCAACCCCATGGATACTTCATAAGACACCATCTGGGATGCTGAACGAAGACCGCCGAGGAAAGCATATTTCGAGTTGGATGCCCAACCCGCCATAATCACCCCGTAAACACCAAGGGATGAAACAGCAAACAGGAATAAAACCCCGACATTAATATCCGCCAAAACCATTTGCGCGCCAAGCGGAATAACCGACCAAGCCACAAGCGCCAATGTCAGAATCAAAATCGGCGCCAAGAAGAACACAGGTTTATTGGCCTGCGTCGGGATAATGGTTTCTTTAGAAAGCAATTTGAACGCATCGGCAAACGGTTGCAATAACCCGAAAGGCCCGACAGTCATCGGCCCTTGACGGCGTTGCATCGCGCCCAATACTTTCCGTTCGGCATAAGTCACAAAGGCCACGAACACCATGATGCAGAGTGACATCACAACAATCGTTCCGACCAGTATCAAGGCCTCTGCCCAGAATACGCCAAGATAGGGTACTAAAAATTCCATCAATGCGGTCAACATCATCAATTACTCCGCCGCTTCAGCAGTTTGAGTTGGGTGTATAAACGTTTTGGTACAATCCGACATGGTTTTCGATGACCGAGAGATCGAATTGGTCATGTAGAAATTATCAATCGGTGAATGGAACGGATGTCCGCGTACGTCTCCGGCCTTCCCGAATTTGCCCCATGCGGCCGGCACAACCTGACCGATTTTTGCAAAATGCGGAAATTCAGAAACCAGACGCGCACGCAGTTGTGCCAGAGTATTATAGGCAAGCGGTTTGCCCAATTTATCCGACAACGCACGAATAATTTTCCAGTCTTCGCGGGCTTCACCGAGCGGAGAAACCGCTTTCTTGGCAAGCTGTGCACGACCTTCGGTATTCATATACAGACCATCTTTTTCAGTGTACGCAACACCTGGTAAAATCACATCCGCCCGCGCAGCACCTTGGTCACCATGGTGGCCTTGATAAATCACGAATGTATCTTTGCCAATCGATGCGCCGACATTAAATTCATCAACACCCAAAAGATAGAGGACTTCAACGCCCTTATTCTGTGTCGCCTCTAAAATGCCGTAAGCATTCAGGCCATCATCTTTCGGAACGAAACCAATATCCAAAGCCCCGACACGGGACGCATTGGTTTGCATGACGTTAAATCCGTTCCAGCCGTCTTTTACAAACCCGAACTGGGTTGCAAAATCATACAGCGCCGCATGAATGGCTTCACCATCTGGACGCAGGAAAGCACCCTGCCCCACAATCATCAACGGACGCTCTGCATTTTTCAAAATTTCAAAAAAGGCGTGATTGCCATTCAGGCTTTCAGGGCCTGCACCGATATAAGTGGTCGGGTACGTTAAATCACGTTGTTCACCAATCACACCAACTTTCACGCGTTTGGATACGAATGATTTGCGGATGCGTGCGTTGACCAATGGCGCTTCCCAACGTGGGTTTGTCCCAATCAACAAAATCGCATCGGCCTGCTCAATGCCGGAGATTGTCGAATTGAACAAATATCCCGCACGGTTCGATGTATCAAACAAAGTGCCATCCGTACGGCAATCCATATTTTTAACGCCGAGTGATACCATCAAATCCTTGAGTGCCAACATGGACTCAGTATCGTTCAAAGCCCCGACCATTGCCGCAATTTTGTTGGCAGGTGTTGAAGATAATTTTTGGGTGACAACGGCAAATGCCTCGTCCCATGATGCGGCACGCAAAGCACCGGTTGCGGCATCGCGCACGAATGGTTTATCAAGACGCGCACGTTTCAACCCGTCATGGGCGAAACGTGTTTTATCCGAAATCCATTCTTCGTTCACATCTTCATTCAGGCGCGGAAGAACGCGCATCACTTCATTGCCGCGGGCATCAATCCGAATATTGCTACCAACTGCATCATGCACGTCAATCGATTCCGTTTTACGGAGTTCCCAAGGGCGCGCCGTGAATGCGTAAGGTTTGGATGTCAATGCACCAACAGGGCAAACATCCACAAGGTTGCCTGATAATTCAGATGCAATTGCTTTTTCAATAAAGGTTGTGATCTCGGCGTCTTCACCACGGTTCATCATCCCCAAATCCGCAACACCAGCGATTTCTTCTGAGAAACGGACGCAACGGGTACATTGGATACAGCGTGTCATTACGGTTTTTACAAGCGGGCCTAATTCCGGATCAGTCTTGGCGCGTTTGTCTTCGGTATAACGGGAACGGTCAAAACCATATCCGAATGCTTGGTCTTGCAAATCGCACTCACCACCTTGGTCACAAATCGGACAATCCAGCGGGTGGTTAATCAGCATCATTTCCATGACACCATGGCGGGATTTTTTAACTTGCGGGCTGTCGGTAAACACTTCCATATTTTCACCACACGCCATGGCGCAAGACGCAACAGGTTTCGGTGCCCCTTTGACTTCGACCAAGCACATGCGGCAATTGGCGGGAACGCTCAAGCGGTCATGGTAACAAAAACGCGGAATTTCATATCCCAGAATTTCCGATGCCTGAAGGATGGATGTACCCGCAGGGACTTCGATTTCCGTACCGTTGATTTTAAGTTTTGGCATGCTTTATCCTATTATTTATTTTTAAAACTTATTGTTTAAATCCGCATTGTTGGCGGGTTCTTATTTCTCTGTTAAGGGCTGAAATCCCAGAATATTTCTTGGCAGTGACTGGGTCAGGTTTCGCCCTTGATTTAACATTAGGGGGCAGTACTCCGTCCAATTGCGTCACATAACCGATCACATCATTCGGCGTAAATTTTTTCAAAATCTCATTAGTCATGCAATCACAGGATTCTTTATATTTTTCCATCCGTGCTGCAATTTCTGCAGGCGATAAAGTCTTCGGCGTGTAAAGGGACTTTTGACGCTCCATACAAGTGGATGAATACATATGACGCGCATAAATATCATTCATTTTCGTCGCGTCCTCAAGGTCGCGTCCGGTTAATGGTTTATTGTTATCGTCTGCATGTGCAACCGACAAAAATGAAACCAATGCCATTATAAAAACGAATTGTTTGAACACGTTTCTATCCCTACTCTGCCGCCAGAATGTCGTGCGGCGCATCTTTACGATAATCCAGCAAGCGTTTCTCCATCTCAGGACGGAAATGGCGGATCAACCCTTGGATCGGCCACGCAGATGCATCACCATGCGCGCAAATTGTATGACCTTCAATTTCTTTGGTCAGGTCAAGCAACATATCAATTTCTTCAATCGTCGCATTACCGCGCGCCATACGTTGCATGATACGGTATAACCACCCCGTTCCTTCACGGCACGGCGTACATTGACCACAACTTTCATGCATGTAGAAATGTGTGAGACGTGCAATCGCACCAACGATGTCGGTTGATTTATCCATGACAATCACACCCGCAGTCCCAAGACCGGATTGCACCGCACGAAGACTATCAAAATCCATCAACACCGTGTCGCAAATATGTTTCGGAAGTAGTGGCGTAGATGATCCACCGGGAATAATCGCAAGAAGATTATCCCACCCGCCGCGAACACCGCCCGCATGTTTTTCAATGAGTTCTTTAAGCGGAATGCCCATGGCTTCTTCGACGTTGCACGGGTTGTTCACATGGCCTGAAATACAGAATAATTTTGTTCCGGTATTTTTCTCGTCCTTACCAATCCCGCCAAACCAAGCACCACCGCGACGCAGGATAGTTGGCGCAACAGCAATGGTTTCCACATTATTCACAGTGGTCGGGCATGAATATAACCCTGCACCCGCTGGGAATGGTGGCTTGTTCCGAGGTTGCCCTTTTTTGCCTTCAATACTTTCAATAAGTGCCGTTTCTTCACCGCAAATATAAGCTCCGCCACCACGATGCAACACGACATCGAAATCCCAACCGCTTCCGGCTGCATTTTTACCGAGCAATCCGTCTGCGTAGGCTTCTTTAATCGCGCGAACGATGGTTGACCCTTCGTTATAAAATTCACCGCGCATGTAGATATAAGCACGGTTGGCACCCATCGCGAATCCTGCGATCAAAGCACCTTCCAACAATTTGTGCGGCTCATGGCGCAGAATATCGCGGTCTTTACATGTCCCCGGTTCAGATTCATCAGCGTTGATGACAAGGTAATGCGGACGACCATCGGATACTTTGGGCATAAATGACCATTTCATACCTGTCGGAAAACCTGCCCCGCCACGACCACGCAGACCGGATTTTTTCATCTCGTCAATGATCCAGTCACGCCCTTTGGCAATAATATCCTTTGTATTGTCCCAGTCACCGCGAGCTTTAGCAGCTTGCAGGCTATAGGAATCCCATCCATAGATATTGGTAAAAATTCTATCTTTATCGGCGAGCATCTTTGTTTCCAGTGCGATAGTCTATTTTGTTGCAGTCAATTTGGTTCAACCATAAAGGTTGGAAAATTGGCCTCATCATAGTGATTCCGCTTGAAAAGGCAAAAGGATATTACCTTTTTTTCAAAACTGCTCACGACTAAGATTATTAATTATGAAAACAAAAAGAGGTTGGAAGCCTAATTTTTTTGAAGAATCCGCTCCCGTGGCCCATCCGCCAGTATTTTTGACTGCCCCACGACAATAATACGGTCACAAATTGAAAGAATATGATGGCTATGGGTGCTCACAATAATCGTAGCCTTCCCCTTCAACGAACGAATTTGTTCCGCCAAATGCATTTCAAGAGCGGCATCCAACCCGTTTGTAGGTTCGTCCAGCAATATCAATGACGGATTATATGCAAAAGCACGGGCAAGTGATACAAGCTGGCGTTGCCCACCAGAAAGCTTCATCCCCCTCACCCCGACCTCAGTTTGCCAATTCAATCCACTTTCGCGGAAAGCAAACTCAAGCCCTGAAAGGCGTAATAAATCTTTACGAGCCCCTGCCTCTAGTGGAGGTCGTCCCGCACGAACATTATCCTCAATCATCCCTTCCAGCAGACATAGCTCTTGAGGCTTATACCCAAGGCTGATTGAAATATCATCAAGGGATAGATTTTCGGTCGGAATATCATCAATCAATACCCGCCCCTTATCTGCCGGAATAATCCCTGCGATCAAACGCAAGAGAGTTGTTTTTCCCGACCCGGGTGATCCCGCAATACCGACAATTTCACCCGCCCCAATGTTAAAATTAATTTTATCCAGCACCGGATTGTCATCTGATCTTAAGCGACACGTCACATTTTCAAAATGAACATTGCCCGATAATTTTCCATGAGGGATAACGTGGCGAGCCGCCTTATCAGGAAGCAACGAATTCAACCCCTTCAACGCCGCCCGAAATTCTTTATATCGCAGGATAAGACTCGATACAGAACTCATCCCCGACATCGCGCGCGAAGATAACATGGATACAGCCAACAATCCGCCCGAGGTCAGTTTATGATCCTCGACCATATACACACCCGCAACCAGAACAGCGACGTAGGAGAGGTAAGAAATAGAATTGGCCAATGACATACCAACCCCTCTCCAATACCGCGCTTTACTGGACGCCAGAGCGGATTGGACACTTGATTGGCGCAATTTTTCTTGCATGTCGCCTTGGAACGCACTGCCAACAATCACTTCACGCGCCGACAATAAATCATTCAACAATCCGAAACGGCGCTCACTTCCAATTTTAGCGACGGCTTCATAATCAAGAACAGGTTTCAGCAACAGAGATGATGAGAGGGCTAAAGCACCACCAAATAATACAACCAACAAAGCCATCGGCCCCGCGATAATTAAAATAGCCGCCAAAAATAAAAACAAGAACGGAATATCTGCCAAAGCCAACAGATAGGATGATGATAAGAAATCACGATAAGAAATAATTTGTTTATATTTTTCTAACAGCAATCCAATCCCCGGCAAACTGTTCATGTCGGTTGCCAGAAGTTTTTTAAAGATGCCGTAATCGATATCGGTTTCCGTACTAATTGCAAATCGTTCAGCCGCCTGTAAGCGGATCAAACGCATAAAAAACTCAATCCCCAACACGAACACCAAGCATATCGCCAAAGCCCAGAGGGTTTCATATATTCCGTTACCCATGATTTTGTCGTACACAAAACTACTGAACAAAGGGAAAGCCAGTGCAAATAAGTTGATCAGAAAGGCGGCGGCAACAATATCCCACAATCGCCCGCTATAGTGACGAAAGAACGGCGATATCCCACCGAACGCAACTTTCTTTTCTTTCAACACATAAGCATGAGAATATTTTTGAAGCTGATCTGCGTTCAAAGTCGTCTGCTTAGGGGGCTTAGAAGGCTGGGGGCTGTTATCCAAAACCTTCAACAGACCTTGTTCATTATGAATGAATGGCACGGGCTCGAAACCATCGCCACAGAGTATGCCGCCCTTAACAGCTCCGTCATAGATAATTGTTCCCTTAATAATGTCTAGTTTTTCGACGTCATAGATGCTGGTCTGCAATTCGCGGCGTAAGTCCGTCAAATTTTCAACAGATGATTGGTCTTTGGGGGCAATACCCAAAGCGTCAAGTAGTCTGGCTGAGGCCAGACCAAAGCTTTCGTTCTTCATGTGAATACTCTTACGCTGCGCCAGTATATACATCCAATACAGCAACGCGGTTTGTTGTATCAAGCACCGCATGACCCGCATCGGAATAGAGGTAATATATCGTATTTGTTGCGGTCGAGGAAGCCACTAAATAGCTAAGCGCCCCTGTTCCAGCCCCCACAGTTAGGCTGAATGTGTCACCTGTATCAAGCCTTAAATTCACCGAAGATGCAGTGCCCGCATCGGCAAGCCCGATAATATCATTGGCATTCATACTGTAACTTCCGCCACTGGCAGAATTTCGGATATCCAGAACCTCAATGCTATTATATTTTGCCCCAGTAATTGACCCTGCGGTGAGTGCAAGGCCGGCTACTTTAATCGTATCTGTATTCGCCCCACCATCCATCAAAGTGACGGAAGTAAACTGGGATGTTGTGGCAAGGAATGTATCATTTCCATTTCCACCATTCAGAGTATCTGCTCCGCCATTCCCCGCGAGAATGTCGTTGCCATCCCCAGCAGTAATGATATTTGCATTAGAATCTCCATAAAGAATATCGTTTAAAGATGATCCCGTGATATTTTCAACATTTACAACAGTACTATAAGTTGAAGTCCCTGTCCTTGCTTGGAAATTAAAATCCCCACCCCAGAAATATGCCTTATCAGATGCTCCATAGAACGAAGCATTCCCAAGGAACACCTGAGCAGCAACAGCTGTAGGCCCACCCCACCAAGAATTCGTAAAATCAAGTACATCAATACCCGCGCCACCATCAATGGTATTAGCGCCATAAGAGCCATAAATTGTGTCATTGCCACCCAACCCATACATAGTATTGGAGCCACCACGACCATTAATAAAATTAGCATTATTATCACCGACCAAAATGTCGTTCCACCCCTCTCCCAGAAGCCTTTCGAAATTGACCAATAATGTTGTCCCCAAACTAGTTGCGAAACCAGAATAAGTCCCTAAACTACCAACACCTCTATCAATTCTATCTGCAACGCCATTTCCATTAATATCGGCATTTCCATCTAGGTAGATCACAGCTCCTAAACTCGTATAGGCCGCCCAAATTGTATCTGAACCCGCTCCACCATCCAGTCGATCCGAACCACCACTATAGGCAATAGTCTCTCCGGCACTTCCCCCATAGAAAGCATCTGATCCAGAACCAAGATAGAACACAGTTGATGATGTCCCCCCATAAATTACGTCCCCAAAATTTGATCCCATAAACTCTTCAACGCTTACATTTGATCCAGATACCGGTGTATAATAATCACCGTTGGAGTGTGACAAAGAGTCCGCTGCTGTCACACCTTTATTCCCGCCGCTATACGCAGCAATTACGATTGAGTTTCCCAAAGAATTCGTGTATGTGCGGCTCACAGAGTCAAAGTTAACAACCACACCCGCACCAGACGAACTATAGCGCAGACGGTCATATCCGTTAGCTATGATTGTATCGTTCCCTGCGCCCATATAGAAGTCATTGACTCCACCGCCACCGCTCAGAATATTAGTTCCCTCCCCGCCAGAGAGACTATCATTCCCTGCCCCCGTAATGATCCAATCATTGGATCTTGAGCCAGTTACTGAATTGTTTCCCGAACCAAGGAGTATCCTGTTAATTGAATTATATCCTGCAAAATCCGTCATTACATAAAAATCGCCGTTGGCAGCACCACCAGTCCCATATCCCCCCAGCAGATTAATGGTCATTGACGTATTGCTTGAAGAATAGTCAACCGTATTATAGACACCCGCAGCAATCAAAGCTCCATTCGTACCGTCATAAGTGACACCGGCATGCTGGGAAATAAAGGTATTGTTTCCAGTTCCTCCATAAATAACGTCTGCTCCAGCAGTTCCAGTATAAACCGTATTATCGCCATCTCCTGCATAGATCGTATCATTGCCCGTACCGCCTGTAATCGTATCATTACCCGCACCACCATACATGGTGTCATTACCGCCACCCCCAGTAATGGTATCATTACCCGCGCCACCGTAAATGGTATTGGCTAATGTATTGCCTGTAATTGTATCGGCAAAGTCTGTTCCTGTAACATTCTGAATACCCGAAAGGGTATCAGAAAGGCCTGTCCCCGATGCAGTACCAGCCAACAATGAAAGAGTAACCGCAGTTGTCGTCAGCAGGCTGTAATCTACCGTGTTACTACCTGTTCCACCGATATAACTATTTGTGCCCAATCCACCACGGAAAATATTTGTTCCATTACCTGCCGTGTAATTGTCATTTCCATCACCGCTGATAAATGTATTATTCCCGTTTCCTGCAGTAATCGTATTGTTACCAGAACCAAGATTAAATGTATTATTTCCGTTCCCTGCGGTCACTGTATCCGTGCCAGTCCCTGCGATGATGGTATTATTGCCCTCACCGATGGTAATGGAATTCGTTCCGTCACCTGCAGAAATTGTTCCGCTTCCGTTTAAGGCTGATATTGTATCATTCCCAATACCTGTCGTGATATTAATAATAGTTGCTGTAGTGGTCACTGAATTTGTTCCGTCACCCGCCTGTACGGTCGTATTACCCGCCCCCGTTACAATAGTATCGTCACCACTTCCTGTTGTGACGTTATTAGTACCACTTCCAAGAGTAATTGAGTTTATACCATCTCCTGCAACCACAACGCCACTTCCGCTGGAAGCCGTTATGGTATCAGCCCCTGCGCCTGTTGTAATATTAATGACTGCAGCACTGGTTGTGATGATGTTCACACCGTCACCAGCTTGAATAATTGCACTCCCAGTTCCCGTGACAATCGTATCATCGCCCGTACCAGTGGTAACTGTATTGACACCATTTCCAAGTGTAACGGAATTTGTACCGTTTCCGGTATTAATCGTATTATTACCATCCTCAGCAGTGACAATATCATCGCCGCCAAGTGAGGTCAGCGTATTATCACCGCTACCTAAATAAACCGTATTATTACCTGAACCAGTTGTAACACTGTCATTTCCTTCGTAAGTATAAATCAGATTATTTCCATTGCCGACTGTAACCGTATCAACATTTCGTCCGGCATAGATTTGGTCATTCCCATCATCGGAATTAATAATGCTCGGCTGCGACATCGTCGGTAAAACATAAATCTGTTTTGTCTGCCCTCTATAATCGTAGACAAGTGTAGGATCCGTGACCTGTGATAAGCTGGTAACATCCACATACATGAAACGGAAAGTTTGTGTTGTGCTAAAAGTCTGACCTCTCGCGGCTTCTCCTGCAACGGTGATGGACATATCAAATGTATTCGACCCGCTGCGCCAAGCGTCCATATCGTAGATAATTGAAAATGCAACTGTCTGAGTGGCATAGGTTGAAGGCAGTATCCAAACACCGCCACCGGAATTAGTGGCTCCTAAAATAGAAACGCTAGTTGGAACACCGCTAATCGTAATATTTTGCAAAGATGTAAAATACCCAGCTACGTTTAAAATAATTTCTCTGGCGTTATTTGAACGATCTACTACTGGGTTGCTATTCCCAACCAAAGGTCCTGATGTGTAAATAATATCATTTCCGGCAGTGCCTGTAATCGTGGCGGCAGAAAATTGCAATGGATCACGCGGCCCCAGAAATGCATCCGCCCCCGTACCAATTGCACCACCACCGCCATATAAAGAATTACCGACCACAGTCGTCCCTACCACGTTCCCCAAAGTAATGGATACAAACGGTGTTAAACTAATCGGTGCAGGAACACCGTTTGCAGACGTAACAGGTGATGGCGGAGGGTTATACGGATGCGGAGGAACATAATCATGGTCCTTCCGATGCAAATTTTCATCAATCTTTTGAGCCTCTTTAACCAACTGCTCTACCGAGCCCTCAGTATTGGTTGTCAACGACCCTGCTTGAGCATGCTTCTGATCTTGCTCATGCTGCTTTTCTTGTTGTTTTTTATGCTCTTCTTCCTGTTGCTTTTTCTGAGTCTCGATTTCTTTTTCTAATTGCTCAATTTTCTTTTCGAGCTTCTCTTGCTCCTTCTTGTCCACTTTTTCTTTGGCTTCGACAAGATCTTCACTGGATGGAATTTTATCATCCAGCTTTACATCCACCGTAATACCGACTTCGCCAATTAAATCTGAAGACAAAACCGTTTTATCAGAAAAAAGAATGGCAGGAGGAGCATCCCCCATTGCATTAACCCCGGCATTAGGAAGAACGAAACGCGCCCCGCCTTTGGCCGTTAAAATCAGGTCAACGTCGACAATATCAACCCTAACAATATCTGCTCTTGCGAGTTTACTGATCGTGAATGCACCTTTGGCATCCGGAGATAATATGGTTGTTACGGTGTCGGTCAAAGCATTATCCTCTTAACATTTTAATCAGGAAGTCTAGCCGTTTTGCGGATCATAACCGGGTGGCATTAATTCATCGTAATCTGGGTTTTGAACCGCCTCATCCCCTCTCGAAAGGCGGGCTTCTTCAACCAACGTTTCAAGCAAGACCGTTTGCCCACTAACTCCAGAGGCAATAAGATCTACCACATTAAAATTATTACCTATTTTAGTTAACCTTTCTTTAATATCATAGAGGTGACGCGCAGAACCCATGTCAACTTCCTCGACTTTTTGCATAGTTTCGATCAAACGACCGACCAAAGCCCCCAATTCGCCCTTCGTTTCCCTTTGAGCCCCCACAACGGCCTCAAGCCCACGAATGCTATTTCCACTCAGGTCAATCAACGATTGAGACAGTTTTTTCTGGTCAATTTGAACGTTTGCCAAAGCTTTGATTTCTGCAATCAAGCGGTCACGGAATTCTTGGTCGCGACGTTGAGAGAAGAAAATATCTGCAGATGCTAAACTTTTAATGGCTTGTAAGGTTTCCTCGCCCGTTTCTTTGGAAACCTGATCTATTTCAACAATAGATTTACCAACTTTGACCGACTCACTGTTAAGATCAATGAGCAATTTGGTCAATTGTTGCTGATCGCTCATTTTGGTTGACATCGTCTTGATCTCGTCCAATGTGCGCTCACTCAACTCCTTCATACGGGGGCCGAAACCCATCATATCGATCATTCGTTGGTTTGCACCTATGCTCGCTTCAATGGCATCAATAACCGCCTCCATTTTGCGGGTGAGCAAATCAAATCGCCCTGCAATCGTTGTGTTGTTGATGGAAGACCCCAATCCCGCATCAGACTTATGTGGTTGAGCATTTTGAACTGGCGCATTATGAGACGCGATAACCGTCAAATCATGCATCACGTTCCGCGCCAGAGAAATCACTCTGTTAATATAACGACGAAGGTTAACCATCATAATGGCCAACATCAAACTGGTAATGAGACCAAACATGGATGCAGAGAACGCAATCCCCATCCCTGCCAAAGGGTGACGCAGTTTTGTTACCAACTCACCGAATTGCTTTTCAACATCGACGCCTGGTGCCCCCATGCCGTCCAACATACTAGAAATACCGGTCAAGGTTTCCAGCAGCCCGATAAATGTTCCCAACAACCCCATTGCCACCATGAACCCAGCAATAAATTGCGGGAATTCCAAACGGTTATTATATTCGGATTGAAGGGCATGCAGCTCATTTTCAATCGCATTCTGGTCGATTTGTGAATGGAGAGTACCGCCAGTATTCGCAATGTGCGCCAGATAATGACGAACATAAACCCCGCTCATCCACGGCTCTTCCAAAAGGTCTTTCATTTTGGCGCCCCGATTAACCTCACGTCCAAATCGTTCAATGACCCTAAAATCAATTTGAGCATTGCGCATCCTCATCATAATAAGGACAATCCCATATAACGAGACTAAAATGATACCCATATTAATGACAAAACCCGCATGGATAGCGTGCAGAACAAACTCACGGTAATAGATAGTCACAATCACCATAAAAAGAGCAGGAGATAAAATCTTAAAATAAGCGACAGCATCTCGTTTATTTTCATGTGAAAAATTGAATGGTAATTTCATCGCGGATCCCTAAACATGTTGTAAGTGAATTTATGAAGTGGTGAGAGTAAATATCCAAGAATGGTCCGGTCGCCCGTAACAATGTCTGCAGTGACAGTCATTCCCGGGATCATTTCTTTTCCCTTATATTCATCGGGAAGTTTATCAACCAGAATACTGACTTGATAATATGGCTGATCGTTAGCATCTTTCAAAGAATCTGCCCCTATTTTAGTAACCTGACCTGTTAAAGTCCCGAACTCTGCGGGATCATAACTCAACACACGAATTTGGGTTTTCAGGCCTGAATGGAGATACCCTCTGTCTTTGGGGGAAGCCCGTGCTTCAATTAATATTTTTTGTGTGGATGGCGTAATTTCCAACAATATCTCGCCGGGCTTAATCACTCCGCCCACCGTATTGACCGAAATGCTGTTGATGACACCATCAACAGGGGCTTTCACTTCGGTTCGTTTCATACGGTCATCTGCCGCAGTCAACATCTGTTTTAAACGGTCGATATCCGACAATGTCGCAACATACTCATTTTGGGCATCGGCACGGAAATTTGATTTCGCCTCTTCAATACGCGCCTGCGCTTCGTTAATGGCCGCTTCTAATTTGGGAACCATTCCCGCAACATCACCTAACTGGGTTCTTAGGCTTTGCTCACGCCCCTTGGCATCCAACACCTCTAATTTAGAGGCCGCGCCATTCTGGGACATAGTGGTTACAATATTCATACGCTCTGACGCCGTGACGATTTCCGTTGCAAGACGTGCCTTGCGCGCCTTTGCCTCCGCCAGTTCAGAAATTCTTTGATTCAGCATGCTTTTCTGAACCGCGATTTCACGGTTTAATTTATCCTGGCGGGCATGGAATAATTGCACTTCTGCATTGGCTACCTGCAAATCCTTCCATTCCGGCGGTAAATTAAAAACATCCTGATTATCAACTTCCGCTTTCAGTCGTGCAGCCCGAACCAATTGAGCATCCAGCTTCTGTTTCGTTTCGCTCTGGCTGGCACCTGCCATAGTGCTATCAATTGTTAAAAGCGGATCTCCCTTATGAACAAGCTCACCTTCCTGAACATCAATGCTTGAAATAATACCGCCTTCAAGATGCTGTATTTGTTGCCCCTTGCCGGCAGGAATGATCTTCCCCTCCACACGAACGACTTGTGATAAATGCGTCAATGACATCCATACAAACAATGAAATAGTCAGCAAAAGCACAGCAATAATAGACAGCCGCCCCCCTTCCATCTTCTCTTTAAAGACAGAATGATTAGGTTTGCTATTGTTTGTTGAAGAGGATTTCAACACGCCCTGCCTCCGGAACATCTGGCTTCACAATGATCGATGAAATAAGTGTCGGGTCAATCCCGCCTCTGGAAATCAAGAAATTACGCGCCGACAAAGCACGGTAATATGCAAGTCTTTGGGCAGCGGTATATGATTCATTCCCAATAATCGACCTAATCATCACCTTGTTTTTTTGTTCCTTCGCCGCAATCAAATCTTTATTAGCCTCCAATGCTTGCATAGAGGCTTCATCCAGATTGGATACGGATTCAGGATATACAATCGTAATTTTTTTATCGCCCTTCTGGACAATACTGGAACTGCCCTGATGTTCTTCCTCAGCAGATCTCTGAACAACTATTTCCTGCGGAGATTCAGCTTCACTGGACGCATTTTGATCCAAGACGCCCGTATCTTCTTTCTTGGCTTTACTTTTCCCGTCTTTCTGGGCATCACGCGCTTTGAGATCCGCTTGCGCCTTTGCGAGCATCTCTTGTAATTTCTGGATTTCCGTTTGAGCTTGGGACTGTTCAAATTTCTCCATTTTTTGGGCATCAATCACTTGATTCATTTTTTCTTCGACTTTGTTAGAAGCCATGACAAGCGCAAAAACGAAAATCACCAAAACGAAGACAAGCGTCAAGACCACGTTACTCAACGCATCAACGAATCCAGGCCAATAGTTTGCTTCTCCTCCGCCGCTTTCCATACCAGCTATCCTTTAATATCGATAATAGAAGGGACAATCTCCCCCATTTGTTGTCTGATTTGATATGACGCCTGTGTGTACGCAAAAATAACACGGGTCAGATTAAGGCGAGAATTATAAAGTTGCTCATAAGCATCTAAAAGATCAAAAAGCGACCTTGTCCCGCTCTTATATTGATCTTCAAACCCCTTCACGACTCTCTCGTTTGCCTCAACAGTTTTCTGCAAAACGGCCAGACGCTTCTTTGTTGAATTCACAGCCGTATAATTGGCACGGATTGCCTGATCCATTCTCTTGCGAACATCAACAGATTGCAAATAAGACTGCTTCTCTTTTTCGACAGCTGACAAAGCCCCCGCAACCGGAGTCAGTCCATTTATCGACCATTGCGCCACAATCATCGCAGTATCTGTTCGTTGTGTGGCATATACACCATCAACAGGATTGGCATTCGCGGCCCCACCAGCATTATAAGAATAGACACCAGAATACTGGGCATAAACTTTGGGCATCATACTTGCATAAGCTTTATGCCGATCATCCTTATCCAGATCAATTTTTTTAAGCGCCCCCAAATAGGTAGGATTATTGAGATATGCGCGCTTTGATGCACTGACCATGTCTGCCGGAATATCCGGCGCAAGACGGCTTGGAACAACAATTTTCATTGGCATGACACCCGTCAGGCGCTTGAACTCTGCCAGATTGATTTCGAACTCACCAACAGCTTCCATGCGCGCCGACTCTGCCAAAGTGGAACGAGAAACAACCCTGTCCAGATCTGCAGCTGTCGCCCCTCCGGCATCAACTCTTGCCTGCATGACCTTCGCCAAACCATCCAGATACACTCGGTATTGATCGGCAAGTTGTATAGCGACTTGTGATTGAAGAAGTTTCAAATAGGCCGTAACAGTGCCTAACGCGACAGTATCCCTTGTCCCCAGCTTGTCTATATCGGCGATACTCTGCTTATCTTTTGCCGAGAAAATATCCGCAATAACGGTCAAATCCATAATCGGCTGACGAACAAGCAATGATCTGTCACGCCGTAAATGCTTATTATCCAAGACACGGTCGCCATTGCTATCATTATATGATCCAGGGCGCGACCGTTCACGCCCCACAGCCACATCTAAATTGACCGATGGTAAATATTGGGAATAGGTACCCATCGTATCCCATTCTTTACTTTTTACACCCGCAATAGATGCTTTTAATTCATTATTATTTTGTAAGGCAATTGAAACGGCCTCATCTAATCGAACACTTTCCTGAAGACGCTCCTCTTGCCCAACTGCCTGCAGGTCAAGCGATAAAACGCCGTCAGTACCAGTCAACCCTCTTATAAAGTCAGCTTGCCATGCCGGAGCGATCTCTGCATTCTCATTACCTTCAGAATCCATATTATCGGTAGCGGGGGCAACTTGAGTTGATTGAGCCGGATTCGACCCAACAGGCTGAGCAACCATGATAGAATCATCATCTTTAGAAGCTTCATTATTTATAGGATAATTTATCGGAGGCGCTTCTTTGGGCAACTCCACAACAGGAGCCTCCTCTGTTCTAACTTCTGCTAAAGGGGCTTGTCCAACAGGTGCGGCGGCAGACAGAGGGGTAACTTCTACTTGAGCGACCGCAGGTGCAACAGCCCCACTTTCACTTCTCTCTATCTCATTTATAGGGGTAATCACTACAGAATCTTGTCCGCCTATATCTGCCGTATCAGAAACAGCAGGCCCTGCATCACTTCCATATACAACAACACTCTCCGTATCTGCTGACGGAGACGTAATGATTAAATCAAATTTGTTATCAGCATAAGACCAGCGAGGAAGGGCCACGCATGCGATAAGTGCTAGCGTTAAATATCGAGAAGAACCGAATGATGGAATCATCCAGACATATCTATTGGAACTGAAAAACTTATGAGCCAAAATAGAACCGCTAATTTTAATGATTTATGCAAAGAAAATTTTACATTTTTGACATTGATCAATAGCGTATATCAATTATGAAAGATCATCAATGGTGTTTGTCTGGCAATGCACAATATTAGCATAATAAAACACACACCCCCAATTTATTATGAATAACAAACCACCATTTCAAAATCCATCACACTCAACAACCTTATCAAAACAATAGAAATTAAATATACGCACGATAAGGAAGAGCGAATTTTTATGCCAAAATCAAAAGCTCTATAATTCCAGATACTTCATCCTTCCCCCTTCCCAAGAGATTAAGACTCTATTATGATTTGCTCTGTAATCTAAATCTGTAATTCTTCCTTTTCACATCTCTGGGGCTCAAACAATGAACCAAACAGCTAAACTCATGCCACAAACCAATAAACGCTACCGCCTCATCACCAGAAGCGACATGGACGGCCTTGTCTGCGGTGTTTTATTGAAGGAATTAGGGATTATCGATGATATTACCTTTGCTCATCCGAAAGATATGCAAGACGGTCTGATCGAAGTCACCGCAGACGACATAACAACGAATCTCCCTTATGTCGAAGGTGTTTATATGTCCTTTGATCACCATGCGAGTGAAGTCACCCGTGCAGGTGTCCCGCGCGAAAACCACATTATTGATTCCTCCGCCCCCTCTGCCGCACGCGTTGTATACGACTATTTTGGTGGAAAATCTCAATTCCCACGCGTTTCAGAAGCCATGATGGTTGCGGTTGATAAGGCCGACTCCGCCGCTTTCAGCCGCGAAGATATTCTCGATCCGAAAGGATGGGAACTCCTCTCCTTCCTGATGGATGCGCGAACTGGCTTAGGACGCTTCCGCGACTTTAATATCTCTAACTATCAACTGATGATGCAGCTGATTGATTATTGCCGCTCCAATAATGACATTGAAGAAATTCTGGCACTGCCCGATGTCAAAGAACGTGTTGATCTCTTTAAATCACACGCGATTAAATCCCGCGAACAAATTGAACGCTGCGCCCGTGTCAAAAAAAATCTGGTGGTATTAGACCTTCGGAACGAAGACACAATTTATGCCAGCAACCGTTTTATGATCTACGCTCTTTTCCAACAATGCAATATTTCCTGCCATGTCATGTGGGGTAAGAATCAACAAAATACTGTTTTTGCCATCGGTAAATCCATTCTGAATAAATCCAGCAAAACCAATGTTGGTGAACTCTGCCTGAAATATGGTGGCGGCGGACACAACGCGGCTGGAACATGCCAAGTCGGCAACGAAGTCGCCGAAGAAAAGTTGCAAGAAATCATCGCCACCATCAACAAAGATGGCTGATCCTGTTATTGTCTGGTTTCGGCAAGATTTACGTCTTGCCGACAACCCTGCCCTGACCGCAGCCCTTGCAACAGGACAACCGATTATCCCCATTTATATTCTGGATGATGTGAATGCAGGCTCATGGAAAATGGGCGGCGCAAGTCGTGTCTGGCTTCACCATTCTTTGAACGACCTCAACAAAAACCTTCAAAATAATTTACAAGTCTTTGAAGGTAATGCCTTAAACATCATTCTTGATCTGGTTAAAAAAACCTCTGCCACCAAAATTTTCTGGAACAGATGTTATGAGCCATGGCGAATTGCGCGTGATAAAAAAATCAAAGAAACCCTGAGCATCCCCTGTCACAGCGAAAACGGCTCTCTCCTCTGGGAACCATGGATGATCAGTAAATCCGATGGCACGCCTTACCGCGTTTTCACCCCTTATTTCCGGAAAGGTTGCTTAGGCGCAGAACCACCACGCGAACCATTACCAAAACCCGCCAAATTAAACCTCTCAACACTCAAGCCATCATCTGCAATCACAATTGATGAACTCAGCATCCTCCCCCAATCCCCCCGCTGGGACACCCCCATGATGTCCCACTGGACTGTCGGTGAAACCGCGGCACAGCAACGCATGAATCAATTTTTTGAAACAGGCCTAAAAGGCTATAAAGAAGGCCGCAATATTCCCTCCCTCCCGCACACTTCTCACCTTTCCCCCCATCTCCATTTCGGCGAAATCTCGCCTAATCAAGTCTGGTATGCATCCCATTACGCTGGCCTCCATCATAAAGCCGAAAATGATCTGGACTGTTTTCATTCCGAACTCGGGTGGCGCGAATTTTCGCACTCGCTCCTTTTCTACAATCCGACCCTGCCCGAAGAACCACTCAATAAACGCTACACCAATTTTGAATGGGCGGGCGTTGACGAGAGCCTTCTTGAAAAATGGCGCACAGGGAATACAGGTTATCCGATTGTCGATGCAGGCATGCGTGAATTATGGGCGACGGGCTATATGCACAACCGCGTACGCATGATTGTAGCCTCGTTCCTCGTCAAAGATTTAAGATATCATTGGAAAAACGGCGAAGATTGGTTTTGGGATACATTGGTGGACGCAAGCCTTGCCAACAATGCCGCGTCATGGCAATGGGTTGCCGGATGTGGCGCAGACGCCGCCCCCTATTTCCGCGTCTTCAACCCGACAACACAGGGCGAAAAATTCGACCCTAAGGGACTCTATATCCGCAAATGGGCACCCGATTCACACAAGATCAAACCGATTGTCGATCACGCCGAAGCCCGCATCGCCGCCCTCGCCGCGTTTAAGGATATGGGATAGAAACTATTTCTCAGCCAACAACTTCTCGATTGCCCTGACAACCTTATCAGCATCAGGGGAAGTGTTAGAATTGAAATAATCAACCAACTGACCATGACGATTAATCAGATATTTGTGGAAATTCCATTTTGGAGCCGTTCCCAATCCCAATTTAGCCTTCGCCCACAGATAGAAAGGATGCGCATTTCCGCCCGAGACAACATATTTGGTGGTCAGCGGAAAAGTCACGCCATAATTGATTTCACAAAACCGTGCGATCTCTTTATTTGCCCCTGGCTCTTGCCCGCCGAAATCATTGCTCGGCACACCAAGCACCACAAGACCTTGATCTTTGTATTTTGTATAGAGGGCTTGTAATTGCTTATATTGCGGCGTAAATCCGCATTCGGACGCCCCGTTGACGATCAAAATCACCTTGCCCTTAAAATCGGACAAGCTGATGATCGCATCTTCATCAATATTCTGGAATTGGAATTTATAGACATCTTTGGCAAGCTTTGCCGCCTCTGCCTTAGCTGTCATCCCTAATGACAAAAATGAAAACAACGCCATAACCACAACTCCCTGAAAAACTTTTTTCATCATTTATACCTGCTCTAAAATAACTCTGACATTGCTTGACGACTTCGACGCGCCACACGCCTCCGCATTTCTGATGACAATATAATCACCAATTTCAACCTTTGGCAATTCTCTCGAAGCCCTCCAAAAACCGTGCCGGTTTGAATAGGCATAATATTCCCTATTATTTCCCCTTGCCACAACCTCCCTAAAACTTTAATTTAGCCCCATGGCATGACAATACTATCATCTTGAAAGGAACCTCCATGCGCGCTTTATTACTTTTACTCGGGAGCTTATTAATTATGACTGCTACAACATCTGCAAATGCTGAGGATCTGAAACTTGATCCGGAAAACACCCTCTTCCTTGACACAACCTATGGCCGCGTTGTCATTAAATTGATGCCAGAAGTTGCACCAAACCATGTTGAGCAAATCAAAACACTGACCCGCAAAGGGTTCTATGACGGAATTATTTTCCACCGCGTGATTGATGGCTTCATGGCACAAACAGGCGACCCAACAGGTACAGGCACAGGCGGTTCCGACCTCCCGAATATTAAGGCTGAATTTAACTCCACCAACTTTGGCCGTGGTGCGGTTGGTATGGCACGCTCGGCTAGCCCTGACTCTGCGAACTCACAATTCTTTATCTGCTTTAATGACTGCAGCTTCCTCAACAAACAATACACTGTATGGGGACAAGTTGTGGAAGGTATGCAATTCGTTGACCAAATCAAACGCGGTGAACCACCAGCAAACCCAGACAAAATCGTAAAAATGACGATTGCCGCTGACGAGAAAAAATAGGATTTTATAATCCAACAAAAACCCCGCTAGAGAAATACTCTTGCGGGGTTTTTTGTAACCATCTCAATGAGAAGAATGTGATTAAGCATGTTCCAGTTTAAGGTCGCTCGCAATCGCTTTCAGGTGCGGCAATTCACTCAAAAGCGGTTGCTGAAGATTACTAAAATGGGTCGTATAACCTTGAGCAGGATCAGACAAGGAAGCAACACGCTGCAAAGTGGCCAGACTATTTTGCAAACTACCCCTCGTTAAAGCATCAGAATCTTCGATCCCAATTCTAGCAATATCCTCGAAATACCCTCTAAGCAACCCGGGCACGTTACCAGATAATAGAGTCTGCCCATCTTCAGGCTGCCCATATTTGGGAATTAAAATTTTGCGGTAATCGGCGGGGGGGCGCCCTTGGGAAATATCTGGGTTGGTCGCCACATCCCATAATTTTCCAGCGTAATAGGAAATTACGATCGCTTTTTCAAATGCCGTTCTCATACTCACACCTTCATTATTATTTTTTGTTTCTTTTATTATTATGAATAACCAAAGAAGAAGTCAACCTAAAAAAGCTAACCTAGCTAAGAAGAACAACAAATCTCCAAGCCATAACCCCCGCCAAAAGAAAGGCGAAAGTCAGAATATAAGACATGACACTCAAATAGATCGCAATCCTCAAATGGTGGATTTCAACTTTGGCGGTGCTTTTGGGGGAACCGATCCAAGCGCGTTTCAAAACACTCCCGTCCCTGTCCTCCACTGGGCCGCCGAGAGATATGCCCATTCCCCATGCCAAAGCCGTCAATGGCAATCCACCCTCGCCATAAGATGCTTGCCCAGCGCCTTTTGAAAAAAGCCCCATAACCGCTCTGGTCAGTCGGGCGGACGGCGTGAACAACGCGGCAAAAGCCAAAATGACGGTGGTGATCAATTGCGGGATATATCCCAAAAGCCCCTCTAACGCCAAAGCCAGATTTCCGATCCCTTTGGCAAACCCTTCTTTGGACAAACTCCACCGCGCGGCGGCAATGCCGCTATAAATAAAGGCCGCGGGAAGTCCACCAATCAAAAACCAGAATAACGGCGCAATAATTCCCTTATCCAAACTGAACGACACGAAACCAATGCCGCCGCGAATGATACCATGCGTATCGGTCGTATTCAGATTTGTGCGTGTTGAAACTGCAATATCGTAATAACTCCCTTTTGGAAGATGCTGATTTGATTTGCCTTTTTTATCTTCCGCCCGAATGGCGCGGTGCAGTTTGATCAAGGCAGACCATGTCGCCCCGCCACTTAAAACACAGGTTAACAATACGGGCGTCATGAAACCGGAAAGGGGTAAAGCCTTATCAAGTAATACAACAGCAAAAGTTACTAACGCCGTGAAAAATATATATAATATCAAGATGATCGTTCCACGAAAATGCAGGGACGAAACGGATCGACCGACTTTATAAGTCTTTTTGGCAATCCCGCCAAAGACCCTGTCCAACATCACCCATAAAAACGGATTGGCATTACCCGAAAACGACCCGAACACTCCGCCAAAAACAGATACGAACAACAATGAAATCATTGCCGTATTTAAACGCTCGGGCGATGCTATATTATCCAGAATATAAGAAATTAGTTCCAAAAACATTGTAATGACAACTGGTTAAAGGGTTCAAAATCAGATAGAATGCAATTCTCTCTGCAAATTCCTTGCAGAACTCTCATGCGTTATAGTTGTTTTAACACATTTCCGCGACATTTAATATGTCAGTCATATGCGGACAATAACGATTCAAAGGATTGGTTTATCGTGCTTTATCACCTCTACGACCTTCAACACGCCATTTTAACCCCTGCCCGTTTGAGCGCAGAGGCCATCAGGACGTCATTTCAAAACCCCTTAAACCCACTGGCCTATTCGCCAATGGGGCGGACGATTGCCGCAGGCGCAGAAGTTTTCGAACGCCTGACACGCCGTTTCGGCAAACCCTCTTTTGATTTGCCGACAACCAAAATCGGCAAAGAAACCGTCAACATTACTGAAGAATTTATTGTTGAAAAACCGTTCTGTAACCTCCTACACTTCAGACGCCACATTAAGCGCAACGACCCAAAAGTTTTAATCGTCGCACCAATGTCTGGTCACTACGCAACACTTTTACGCGGAACGGTCGAAGCCTTACTACCCCACCATGACGTTTATATCACCGACTGGATCGACACACGGATGATTCCGCAAAAAGAAGGTGATTTCACCCTTGATGATTACATCAACTATGTCCGTCAATTTTTATCTCTGCTTGGCCCTAAAACCCATGTGATCGCGGTTTGCCAACCTGCTGTCCCTGTATTGGCTGCCGTATCCTTGATGGCCGCTGAAAATGACCCGAACCAACCTCTTGGCATGATCCTGATGGGCGGGCCGATTGATACGCGCGTCTCAAAAACCCAAGTCACCCAAACCGCCGAAGAGCGCCCGCTCTCTTGGTTCAAGAAAACCGTGATCTCAACCGTGCCTAGCTGGTATCCGGGTGCTTATCGCAAAGTTTATCCGGGCTTCGTCCAACTGGGCGGGTTCATGTCGATGAATTTGGATCGCCATGTGGGTCAACATATGAACTTTTATAAGCATCTGATTCAAGGTGATGGCGATTCCGCCGAAGCCCACCGTAAATTCTATAACGAATATAATGCGGTGATGGATTTACCCGCCGAATTTTATTTGCAAACAGTGGATGTTGTCTTCCAACGCCACCTGTTGCCGAAAGGTCAAATGAAATGGCGCGACCCGTTGACCGAACAATTGCATGATGTATTACCAAGTAAAATCCAACACACCTCCCTTCTGACAATTGAGGGCGAACTGGATGATATTTCCGCGCGCGGACAAACAACGGCGGCGCACGACTTATGCTACACCCTGTCCCAAAAGAAACAATATCATCATTTCCAATTGGGCTGCGGTCACTATGGTATCTTTAACGGCAGCAAATGGCGCAAAGACATTATGCCGCGCATTCGCCACTTCGTCCGTATGAATGATACAGGATGCGACCCGATCCCCGCAGAAGATTTGAAACATATTCCCGATCTAGCTCCGGAACGCTATAACCGCGACAAACACGGTGTCGCCGCCATCCGTCGCTGGTTCAAAGAGCGCGAAGGCAAAGTTCAAGAAAAAGAAAATATGCATTAGTTTTCAATAACTTGCCAAAACTTTGACATAAACAGAAAAATCCTATAAATTCGCACCTCCCAGACCATTCAGTCTGGGAAAGGACGAATTTGAGTTATGTTTGAAACAATTAAATCGTTAGTATCCCCCACGTACCGCGAGAAAAAGCGTATTGAGCGAGCCGCCGAATTAGCAGCCGAATTTATAGAGGCCACCAAGACCACACTGGCTGGGCGAGGCATTAGTAGGGTCGAACAATTAAAATTTCTCGAAGATAATCGTAACAGCCTGTTCAACGCATTCGAAGTGCTCTCTGGTGCATCCCCCATCAAAGCCATCCAGAAGCTTCTAGAGCTTGGCGAAGCCCTCCAAGAAAAAGCCCGCCCCTATTTTTGGAACGAAGTTCAGACCCCCATCGGGAAATTGCTAGAAAATCTGCCTGAGGCAGCGAAAAAACGTGTTTACCTGCAACTTCTAAAATCCGCCCCCACAGGAACAATTACAGATTTCGTTATCGATCATGCCGAAGATTTCGTTGCCATGATCACGTCCCCCAAAACCACCACTAACGACAATATCCTTGACCTGTTACGCAAACATACCGCGCCAAGAACCGCAGACTTTATAGAAAAAATCCGCCCCTTGTTTTTAGAAATCTATCAACAACGATCTGAAAAACCTGACGAAAGGCTTATACTCGCAAAAAAACTTTTGGCCGCCTGCCTCTCCACGAAAGGTAATTCGCTCCCAAAAAGCTCTCCAAATTTTATTGAAGACATAAGGGCAGAACAAATCAAATCACTTGTCTGCAAAATTGGCGAATTATATGCCGACGAAAAAGGCGATAAAGACTTTAAAGGGATAACACGCTGCTTACAGGAATTAGAAGCCCTGCAGGCCTGCAATTCAGAATTTCTAACCAAAACAGAATCGGAACGAAAAGATAGCGCCCCCGCATTTTTTCGGCTGTATCAAATTTCCCCACCCCCAATAACAGGTAAAGATACAGACGAAGACAGGCCTATTTATATTCTTACAACCAAAGAAAAGGGGCGCGGAAACCCAATGGATGGCGGAAAAATTTCGATTGTCCTCGTTTCAGATACATTAGAAAGAATTAGAATAGCATTCCCTGCAGTAAATAATATCCCTTCATCCCGAAATGTCGTTGAAAGACTGGTACAATCTTATCAACGGGCTGCATCCCCCGCCCCATCACCTGAAAACATTTCTATCCCTGATATGTCAGGCTCATTTGAATTGACAGCAGAACCCAAAGGGGTAGATTTAGGGGATGAATCACTCTCTCACCCACTCAATCGGGATCATGTCTCCGTCGAGCAGCATCAACCGACAGCGTTTTGAGCACGGGCTTTCCGTTCTCAAATCTCGGGGTTTTCAACTTGTTATCCATCCCCAAACCTATGAAGGCGCGGATACAGGCAACCAACTCGCCGGAACACCGGAACAAAAGGCAGCAGCCTTTATGGATTTATGGAATGATGATTCCGTAAGCGTTATTATGGCCTCTTGTGGCGGCAACTTCTCCTCGCAATTTCTCCATCTGCTGGATTACGAAGAACTCTCCATCACCCCCAAAGCCGTCATCGGGTTTAGCGATACGACAGCTCTTTTATCGGCCTTATATGCGGGCGCAGGTATCGGGGGGATTTTCGGCCCCACTGTTCAAACCCTAGGGCGCATTGAAAATCTGGACAAAGTGACCGATATTCTGTTTGGTCGCCCCACCCCCGACATCGAACTCACGGGCGCAACCCTTCTCCCATCATCCATCAACCATTCCGCCAAAGCCCCGCTTTTTGCCGCGACCCTCTCGGTTTTATTGTCCTTGGCGGGCACACCCTATTTCCCTGATCTTTCTGGACATATATTAGTGATTGAAGATATTGGCGAAGAATTATCCCATCTTGACCGCATGCTCTGGCAATTAAACCAGCTTTGCCCACTTTCCCATCTCGAAGGGCTTATCTTCGGGGACTGTGTGGATATGCGGGATACTGGGCGCCCCTTGGGGCTGGATTTCGAAGGCGTCATACGGAAACATACCGCTGGACTGCTGATCCCCGTCCTGATCAATGCCCCTATCGGTCACGGAAGCCGATTTATGCCTATCCAGCTCGGGCGCACGGCAACTCTTGATGCATCTTCATCACCACGCTTGATTTTGGGGTAAGACTCTATTAAAAGCACAGCAAGATAATGAGGTTCAAAAATGACTTTTGTGGTTACAGATGTCTGCATCAAATGCAAATACACGGATTGCGTCGAAGTTTGCCCAGTAGATTGTTTCTATGAAGGCGAAAACACGCTTGTCATCCACCCCGATGAATGTATCGATTGCGGCGTATGCGAACCCGAATGCCCGATTGAAGCCATCGTGCCCGATACCGCCGCCTCAGGCCAAGAATATCTGGAAATGAACCGCAAATATTCCATGGAATGGCCGGTCATCACCCGCAAAAAAGACCCGCTACCCGAAGCCGAAGAATTCAAAACCGTCAAAAACAAATTCAAAGACTGGTTTTCCCCTAAGGCTGGCGAAGGCGATTAATCACCCAAAATAATGATGCGTGCCGGACACTGGACAGGGCATGAGCCAATAAGTTCAAGAAAAATCTCTGAATCAGGCTTTTTCCATTGCAAAGCTCCCTCAGCCTTGTAGCCTACTTGTCGCAAATAGGCCGAAGCCTCTGTTACATTCAGATTCGTGAATATAATTCGGGTTTCAGCTACCTTGGGACCATCAGACGCATAAACAAAATAGTGATCAACTGAACCAACCTTAGCAAGTTGTTTTGCTGACCACATGCTTGGTATCAACAACGCTTTTAAATCTTTGGAATAGATGGGTTTATCATCGTCAAGTACCCAAACAAAAAAAGCAAACGTTGCGAACACCATACACAGAAACGCCACAAAAGTCGCCAACAGATATTTTGTGAGTTTTTTAATCGTAGATCCCCGCAGAACTGCCATTCTTGGAAAAAATTAAAGAATAGTAAAAGAAAAAATTGAAAAATCTGAAAAATATGCTATATTGCTTTCCATGCTACTACATCAGCGGACGCAATAAAGGCCTTTTATCCCTTTAAACTGTCTATTATCGCTCGTCAACACTGATTTTATCGTTTTTCGATATTATCTTGGCGAATGTGACTTTTGTACCAAGCAAACAAGTTAAACCACGCAAATAGAAAAAAGGTCTAACAGCATGAAAACAAACACAAAAAAGACTATTGCAACCAAAACAAAAGCTCCTGTAAAAAAATCTGCCGTTAAGGTAACAAAACCTGTGGCCAAAGCTGTGGTTAAGACCGCTGTGAAAAAATCTGCCGCTATTAAGCCAGCCGCGAAAAAAGTTTCCCCTGCTGTGAAAGCAAAGGCTGTTGTAAAAACAACGGCAAAAACTCCTGCTAAAACTGTAAAATCCGCTCCGAAAGCGACAAAAGCTCCTGTAAAAGCAGTTAAAGCGGTTAAAACCCCTGTTAAGGCCGTAAAATCCGCCCCAAAAACAGTAAAAGCGACTAAAACTCCTGTTAAAACCGCCGTAAAAGCCGCTCCAAAAGCAACAAAAGCAGTTGTTACCCCTGTTAAAGAGACACCAAAGGCAGCTCCGAAAGTTGCCCCGAAAGCTGCAATCGTTGTAAAAATGCCGGAAAATGAAAACACTCCTGCAAAGCCACAAATTCGCGCAACCATTATCGCAACGGCTCGCCCAGCTCAAATGGCAATGAACAAAATGTCCAGCCATATTGCATCGGCAAATGCGGCGCAATCCAACCGCCCGGTTTACCGCCCTATTCAAGTCATCAACAAACCGTTGACTCCGCTCCAACCTGTTCGCGCCATGGCACCAATTGCCAAAGATGCTGAAAAAGTGGAATTCAAAAAAGGTGATTACGTTGTCTATCCTGCTCACGGTGTGGGCGAGATTGAGGCAGTTGAAACCCAAATCATCGGCGGCATGGAAATTAAACTCTACGCCATCGCCTTTGAAAAAGACCGTATGCGTTTGAAAGTGCCAGTATTTAAAGCTCATGCCTCCGGCCTTCGTCGCCTGTCCACATCCAACCGTATGGACGATGCTTTGAAAACACTCCAAGGTCGCGCCCAAATCCGTCGCGCCATGTGGTCACGTCGTGCGCAAGAATACGAAACCAAGATCAATTCCGGTGACCCGGTTGCGATTGCAGAAGTGTTGCGCGATTTGAAACGCAGTAACGACGAAAGCGAACAATCTTACTCTGAACGTCAGATTTACCAATCTGCCCTCGAAAGACTGGCTCGCGAAGTAGCCGCCGTTGAGAAAATCACTGAAATCGAGGCCGCAGAACGCCTTGAAAACATGATCAAAAGCAAACGCTCCCGCGCAGCTTCTGCTTCCGAAGACGATGTGAAAGAAGTAGCAAACGCTTAATTTTCAAAACCAATATTTACAGAAAACAGGCTCCCGATAACGGAGCCTGTTTTTTCTTTTATTTATTCCCTCTCCCCCCAAGAGAAAAAGCGAGAGGGTTAGGGTGAGGGACAACTCTGAATAAAACTGAAAAACGAACTGATAGCTCTTGAAAAAACATAACGAAATCAATGCACTGCCATCACCCCTCATATCCCTTCCCCCCCTAACGGGGGAAGGTTAAATACATCGTCATTGCGGCGAAAGCCGCAATCTCACTTGGGTCAAGAGAGATTCTGGCTTTCGCCAGAATGACGGATTCTTATTTAAAGAGGAACTTAGTGAACTTAGACTTTCTTAGTGTCTTAGTGGTTAAAAAAAACTTTCATGTAAAAAAATCAAAAAACGAACTAATAGATCCCCCAAAACACTTAAGAACGAATCTCACTATACAAACGAAACGGACTAGGATAATATCTGCACAGAAGTTTCTGCGGACTATGAAAGCTAAACGTGTACTACCATTATACGACTTGCCTTATACTAGCCTCCTGAGACGACACGACCCACACTTAACACTAAGGAAGCATATAATGGCGACTGGTACAGTAAAATGGTTTAACGGACAAAAAGGTTTTGGCTTTATCGTTCCTGATGACGGCGGGAAAGATGTGTTTGTGCACATTTCAGCTGTTGAACGCTCTGGTTTCAAATCATTGAACGAAGGACAAAAAGTTTCATACGAACTGGAAACAAACCGCGGCAAAACTGCAGCTGTTAACATTCAGAACGCTTAATTTTTTTAAGCCCTCCGGAAAACACATCGAAATACCAAGAGCCGCTTTTGAAGCGGCTCTTTTGTTATTTCAGAATAACGCTGCCTTAATTCATTCCGCCGGGCTCAGCAGGCTTTGAAACAAACGCCCTAGCTTTCGTTAATGTCTCAAGACGCGATGCATCTTTAGTCGCCTCAATCAGCGCGTCCAAAACAGGGGTTTGAGAAGGTTTCACTTGTGGCGCGGCATCAACAGGCGCAGCCGCCACCTTAAAATCCGTCGTCGGCGTAACCGCCGTCGGAATAACGGGTGTATTCGGAACTGTCGTCGGCGGAATAACTTTTGGCTCTAAAGTAGATAGATTTATGCCTTTAGAAACAGCCTCAGGTGCAGCTTCAACATTCGCAGGCTCTGGCGGTTTAGCTGTTGCCACCACTGCGGTTTTTTCAGGCTCAGACGAAAACGCATTTTTAAATCGATCCCATAAGCTTGGCTTATCCGCCTCCGCTTCAATGGCTCTGGCATTAACCGCAACAGCGGGTTGCCCGTCTGCTCCGCGTTCAATATAAATTCCTTTAGCCGGATCTGACCTTTGAACGGCCGCGGTTGGCTGAGACGCTGCCGTTTTAACGGCATCCG
>Ga0155195_150_pt7 | contig 36973 bp, 33 predicted proteins | sample RifCSPhighO2_02_FD_106163 | JGI IMG/M metagenome (GOLD analysis project Ga0155195, IMG submission 106163) | Alphaproteobacteria bacterium RIFCSPHIGHO2_02_FULL_46_13
GTTGCCACCATGAGCATTCTTCGTGTCGGTATCGCGGGGCTTGGAACTGTTGGGGCAGGGGTCTTTAGAATCCTTTCAGATCACCCTTCTTTCAAAGTCACTGCCGTATCCGCGAGAGATAAATCCAAAGACCGTGGCCTGAATTTATCGGGCGTCACCTTTGTCGATAACCCCATCGACCTTGCAACACGCACAGATGTTGATGCGGTGGTAGAGGTCATGGGCGGGGACGGTGACCCTGCGCTCTCCCTTGTAAAAACAGCTCTTCAGAACAAGAAAGCGGTTGTGACCGCCAATAAAGCTTTGCTGGCCTACCATGGGGCGGAGCTGGCGCAGATTGCTGAAGAAAATAAAACGCCTCTGCTTTATGAGGCTGCAGTGGCTGGTGGCATCCCGATTATCAAGATGCTCCGCGAAGGGTTGGCGGCGAATGAGATCGAGGCTGTTTACGGCATCCTGAACGGCACCTGTAATTATATCCTGACCACGATGGAACAGACGGGGCAGGATTTTGCGGGTGTTCTGGATGAAGCCCAAAAATTAGGTTATGCCGAGGCCGACCCATCGCTTGATGTGGATGGCGGGGACACGGGGCATAAATTGTCAATTCTTACTGCTCTGACATTCGGTTGCAAACCCGACTTTCAATCTTTGTCGGTGGGTGGCATCCGCGCGATCTCTGCCGAAGATATTCGTGTGGCGGATGAACTGGGATACCGCATTAAATTGATCAGTCAGGCACGCAAACAAAAATCAGGGGCGATCTTGCAAATGGTCTCTCCGAGCCTTCTTCCCAAATCATCCCCCATGGCCAATGTCAGTGGGGTGTTGAACGGTATTCTGACCGAAGGCAACCATGTCGGGCAAAGCTTTGTGGCTGGGCGCGGCGCTGGCAGTGGGCCGACGGCATCTGCGGTGGTTGCAGACCTGATTGATTTATCGCGCGGTCAAAATATTTTACCGTTCGGCAAGCCCGTTGCGACCTTATCCGACGCCCCGAAAACCAGTTTTGCAGACTGGGAAGGCGCATTCTATATCCGATTGGTTGTCAAAGACCAGACGGGCGTGATTGCTGATGTATCGCCGATTTTGCGGGATGCCAATATCTCGATTGAAAGTTTAATCCAGCGCGGACGTTCCACCGAACAACCCGTGAGCATTATTATCATGACCCATGATACAACAGGGCAAAATATATTGGACGCTGTCCAGAAAATTAAAAAACTGGATTGCAGTGTGGCTGAACCATTGGTTATGCCGGTTTTAAAAATTTAGAAAAGAAAAAGCATGTCAGCAGTTTTAAAAGTTGATCGTTCCGCCCAAGGCGCGCGATGGATTTTTCCGGAGATTGATAACGAAAAAATCCAACGCATGATGTCTGATTTCTCCGTGCCCGAAATGGTGGCGCGGTTATTGGTGGCGCGCAATGTTGAGACGGATCAGGTGGATCGTTTCCTCTATCCCCGCATGGCACGCGATTTTCCTGACCCGTCCAAAATGGCCGATATGCCTGCGTTTGCGGCATGGATGGCGGGGGAGATTGCCGCGGGTAAAAAGATTGCGGCCTTTTGTGATTTTGACGTTGATGGCTCAACCTCTGCCGCACTCCTCAAAAAGTTTTTCCGTCATTTGGGAATGGATATCCCGTTATATATTCCTGACCGCATGACCGAAGGCTATGGCCCGAATGCAAAGGCCATGCACACGCTCCGTAATCAGGGGGCGGATATTGTCCTGATGGCGGACTGCGGCACAACAGCGTTTGATGTGTTGGCCGAGGCTCGTTCCATCGGCCTTGATGTCTGCGTATTCGATCACCATGAGCAGGGAGAAAAATTACCTGATGCAAAATGGGTGATTAACCCGAAACGCAAAGATGATACCAGTGGCTTTGGCATGTTGGCAGCCGTCGGCGTCACCTTCCTTGCCTGTGTCGCGATGAATAAAGCGTTGCGGGAAGCAGGGTATTTCAAGGACAAAAATATTCCTGAAGTCCCGCTCAAAGAATGGCTCGACCTTGTGGGGCTGGGCACGGTTTGCGATATGGTGCCGCTCACGGGCCCTAACCGTTTGTTGGTACGCGCGGGGTTTCAACAGATGGCGCAGAAGAAAAATCTTGGCCTCAAAGCCCTCTGTGAAGTCGGAGGTCTTAAAAAAGATCCGACACCTGAGGATGCAGGGTTTGTCTTGGGCCCGCGGATCAATGCGGGATCGCGTGTTCATCAGGCGGATTTGGGCGCGAAATTATTATCTTCCGAAGACGCCGAAGACGCAAAAAATATGGCGTGGACGCTCAATGATTGTAATTCCAAACGCCGCGATATTCAGGCCGACATGATGCGCGAAGCCAATGATATGATCGAGAAGCGCGGCCTTGCCGACAAACCGTTGATCATGGTCGCCGATGAAAGCTGGCATGTCGGGTTGAACGGGTTGGTTGCCGGAGAAATTAAACAACGCTACGGCAAACCCGCCTGTTGCATCGCCTTTGCCCCCGGTATGTCGGGGGAGTTAGAAGGGCGTGGTTCAGGGCGCTCTGTCCCCGGGTTCAACATGGCGGCTTTATTCATGGCGGCAAAGGACGCGGGGCTTGTGATCAAAGGCGGTGGGCACGCGATGGCCGCGGGCTTTACGGTGATGCCTGATAAAATTCCTGCACTTGAAGAATTCTTCCAAACCGAGGCCGAAAAAATTGCGGGTGGCGCAGATTTAATCAGTGAAGAATTGGTCGATGGCATCGCATCCATCCGCGGTGTGCGCCCTGACTTTGTTAAACTCCTTCAGGATAATGTCGGCCCGTTCGGTCAGGAAAACCCCGAACCCCGTTTTGTTATTCCGTCCGTCCGCGTGGTGATGGCGGATATTGTGGGCGAATCCCATGTCCGTTTACAAATCACCGATGCCGAAGGCGGCGCACGCATGAAAGCCGTTGCCTTCCGCGCCGTCGGCACACCACTTGGCGATATGTTGTTATCATCGAAAGGCGGACGATTACTCCACCTCCTCGGTCAATTCAAAATCAACCATTGGAACGGCGTCGATTCTGTTGAGTTTTTAGTGGATGATGTGTCGGATGGCGCTGCCTAAACAATCGGCAATTCAACCCCGAAACACCTTTGATAATATTCCGCAATGATCGGGCGTTCCATTTCGTCGCATTTGTTGAGGAAGCTTAAACGAAAAGCCATTTCGCGGTCTTTGAAAATTTTGGTGTTTTCGCCCCAGCTGATAACGCTGCGCGGGGACATCAGGGTTGAGAGGTCGCCGTTTTTGAAACCTTCACGGGTCATGTCGGCAACTTTGACCATGTTTTCAATGTCTTTGTCGTTCAACCCTTCGACTTTGGCCTTGATGATTTTAACTTCGTCATCATGGTGGAGGTAGTTGAGGATGGTCACGATATTCCATCTGTCCAACTGCCCTTGGTTGAGTTGATGCGTGCCGTGATAAAGGCCTGTTGTATCGCCAAGACCCACCGTATTGGCGGTTGCAAATAAACGGAAGGCAGGGTGGGGGCGGATCACTTGGTTTTGATCGAGCAATGTCAAACGACCTTCGGATTCCAGAACGCGTTGAATAACAAACATCACATCGGGACGACCCGCATCATATTCATCGAACACCAAGGCGACGGCATTTTGAATCGCCCACGGCAATAAACCCTCTTTCCATTCGGTGATTTGTTTGCCTTCTTTCAAAACAATCATATCTTTACCAAGTAAATCAATCCGGCTGACATGGCTGTCGAGGTTAATACGGATACACGGCCAGTTGAGGCGGGCGGCAACCTGTTCGATATGGGATGATTTCCCCGTTCCGTGAAACCCCTGAATCATCACGCGGCGGTTAAATGCAAACCCCGCGAGCAACGCCATGGTGGTGTCATGGTCGAATTGATAGGCGGTATCAATTTCCGGCACGTTGGGCATTTCGTGACTGAACCCCGGAACTTCCCAATCGGTATCTAGGCCGAAGGTTTCACGGACATTGAACATTTTATCGGGGATGGATGTATAACGTGGACTGTCCGGCGTCAGGTTGGTCACGTCAAAGGCCATGGCCATCGGTTCTTTTTGTTTGTTGTTCGCCATTGTCAGGATTTCCAAAAGGTAAAATGATAAAGAGGATTAATATCTAACATGAAGAGGCGTGGTCATAAAGTTTTTTTGATGCCTTATTATTCCTTTTCTATTTCAATGGGTTATGCGGATTGAATAGTTCGTTTTTTGTTTTTCTGTTTTTGCGATCTATAAGTTCGTTTTTCAGTTTTGATTTCACGATCTATAAGTTCGTTCTTCAATTTTTGAAATTGAGGAAAAAAGCAGAACACTGAAAAATGAAGATGCGCCTCCACCCGCAAAGGCGGCGCGGGTCAAACAGGGGCGATGAGCCATGGTTTATATTAGGAAATTATACCCAATATGTCAAGGAAATTTCACTTCTCCGGCAAAGTCTCAAACTTCTGATACGCCATTTTGAGGATGGTGTAGGCCATGTTGATGCGTTTGAGGAGTTCTTCGGCCTCGGGGTTGGGGCCGTTATGGTCGGGGTGATATTTTTTGGCCAAGATTTTGTATTTTGCCTTAACGTCGGCGAGCGTCACGGGCGGTTCTAACCCCATCAGTGCCAATGCCTCGAACTCCGGAGTTTGGCGGGAGGGGGAATTGAATCTTTCTTGGGTTTTCTCGCGCGGCGGTGGTTCTTCGGTAAAGTTATAAGTCTGCCATGCTTTTTGTTTTAAGGCTTCGGTGGTGGCGGCCATGCTGTCATAACGGCGAGTCGGGCGATCCCAGACGGAGGCGGTATTGATATAATCTTCGACATCTGCCATCGACATGCCCGAGAAATAATTCCAGGCCTTGTTATATTCCTGCACATGGGGGAGGCAGAACCAGTAATAATCGCTGAGGGCACGGTCTTTGGGGGCGCGATATTCGCCGACTTCGTTACAATCCGGCATATCGCAGCATCTTTGCCGCGGGGCGCGTTTTTTCTCGCGCCCATCGTCGAATTCAGGTGAGTTTGGCTTTAAAAATATCTTCGGCATATGTTTTATGATAAAATGAAAGTCACAGCGTAGGAAAGAAAAAATGTCATTGCGGGAACGTATTATCAGTATTCTAACAAAAGAGCTAACCCCTATTTATATAAACGTCGTTGATTTCAGTGAAAAACATCGCGGTCATGCAGGATATGGTGAAAAAGGGGAAAGCCATTTTGATGTGGTTGTGGTCTCGGACAGATTTTCTGGTAAATCACGGGTAGAACGGCAAAAACTGGTTTACGGGTTTTTGGCGGAGGAAATGAAAACCCAAATTCACGCCCTGACCCTCAAAACCTTAACGGTTGAGGAAGCTGATAAAAGGCAGTTGTTTCAATAAACAATTTATCTTTTTAAAACCGAGATGACCGAAATTATTTTTACTGGGTCATCAGTTGCAGTTGTGTGTTGCTCACGCGAACGGGATAGTATTTTGCTTTTTTTATTTGGCCGTTCAGGTAGTTGAGACTATTTTGGTTGCCGACTTGTAACTTATTTAATCCGGTGGGGGTGCCCGCAATGCTATTGGAATACAAAGTATTATTAATAGCAAAAGGACTGGATGTTGCATCCATAGCCCCTGCAACTTTGTACGTTGTCCCTGGTACATAAGTGGGGCCAGATGAATTGTTTGAAACACCACTAATTAACTTCTGTGAAAAAATAGTACCAGCAGCTGCATCGGCCAGTTGGTAAGCATTTGTTGCTGCATCGTTTACAGAAATAATACGGGTGGAGTATCCATTGGTTGCATAACTCGAATATTCTGCAGCCAGTGTCATGGCTGTTGCATTAAACCAGCTGCCCGTTGGTATGGTTAATGTATCCGCGGCTCTTGTTACTGCGGCTGTTGTTGTGGGGATATAGGATGTGGCGAATGTTCCTTGTTCAATTTGCGCGCCCCAAACGACAAAAGTGGCATTCAGATCAGTGCTTCCGCCTTTGGAAGATTCCAGAAATCCGATATTGAAGGGCTCTGACACGCTTCCTGAAAAGGAAAAAGAGTTATTAAATGTTATTCTTGCCCATGATGCGGTCAATGTATAATTCGTAACATTTTGAACACTGCCGTTGTATTGCCAGAAAGTAATTGTTTTCCCAACATTTGTCGCATCTGCGGCTTTTACCCAAATACTACTCGTATTTTGTCCGGATAATGTTAATGCGGCGTTGTATTTTCTTGCCGTATATTTTGCGGTATCGGCTCTTGTGCAATTTAACTTAACGGCGGTTGTTGTGCCATCAGGTGCAGATTCTGTTGTTGAAAGAACCGTGGTTGTTCCGCTTCCAAAATTTGTCCAGTTTGTACTCAAGTTATTGCTATAGGTTAGAGTGTTCGTCCGACTTTCCTCAATCAGAATACCTTTTGCAACATGAGTGGTTGGGTCATAGTCAAAACGTGGAACGCCAGATGCAGCAGTTTGTAGAACACCAGCGCTATCAAAATATGTTCCGACACTGGCGCGGGTATATGTTCCGCCTGCATTGGAAAGAAAAGTGGCGAGGTCGTTATAGGCTGTACCATTAAGGGTGTATCGTCCATCTGCGTCATAGACAAAATCCATGCCGAGAGATGGATAATTGACTTTGACATTGGTTGTGTTGGGCGCGGTAAAGGTGAGGGGTGAAAGGTCATTGCCCGCTAAATCTTTAATCGTTCCGCCATTCAAATCAATGGTGGGGGTAAGTGTGATCCCGTCCAGATCAACATCGCCTGCAACCATTGTATGGGTAAATGTTAAAGCAGATGTCCCTGAGCCAGAAGTATAGGTTGCATAACGCGCAACCCCACCGACATCAATGGCAATACGGGGTGTGCCCGTCACATTGACGGCTTGGGACATATTAATGGTAAAAGGAATGGACGTTGCGGCAAAGGCGGAGATGGGTGCAAAGAAAAGAAAGAGAAAAATACAGAGGTAACGCAGCCCGTTTAGGTTATGAAAATTTATAGAAAAACTGTATTGGAACATGGGCGGAAAGCTTCTTTGAGATAGTAAGATTGGATAAATGGTATATTTTCTATGGGGGCGAAGCAAGCAGTCTGTTGAAATAGTTTCATCTATATTGGTGTCTATTTCTGTTCATGGGATATCGTTAGAACTGCTTTCTTTTTATGGAAGAGGCATCCGCCGAGTGTTCCGCCTTTAAAATCCTGCCCCATTTTATGGGCAAGTCTTTCGATATCTTCTAAACGTGCGGCATATTTTTTCTGGGGTTGAAATTCGGAAATCAGCATTTTTAAAATGCGGGTTTTTCCTTCGATCGGGAGGGATAAAAGGGATGTGTAATTAATATCGATACGTTCCGTATCTTTATGCAAAATGAGTAATTTATATTCTTTTTCAATCAGATAGTTAATTAAGTCAATTGAGTTTGTGATCCTGTTCGAAAGGGATGAAATTCGCTCAGGTGTAAGCCCTTCATTTTCCAGAGTGTCAATTGTATTTCTGATACGAACCCTAGCGTATCTATCATTTGCGTTCGATGGATCTTCTATCCAGTCTATTTTTCTGGATTTTAAAGTCTCTAAAAGGTCTTGGTGAGAGATGGGGAGAAAAGGGCGGAGGAGGGTGAGGCCATTATCCAGAATATTGACAGGGCGCATTCCAGCCATCCCGTCCAATCCCGTTCCCTTTGCCATGCGGAACAAAATGGTTTCCATCTGGTCTTGTCCGTGATGGGCGACACATAAATATGGAATTTTCTTTTGCAGGCAATAATCGGACATTAATCGGTAACGGGCATCGCGTGCCGCTTCCTGAATTTTCGTTTTGGGCTTTGTGCCTTCCCATTTCAAAATTTTATGGGTAATGCCGAGGGGCTTTAGAATCTTGGCGACTGTCTTGGCCTCCATCGCCGATTCTGGTCTGAGATCGTGATCGACGGTGATGGCGTGGAGTTTGATACCGTTTTCCTTAACCCAGTCAGACAAAAGGATAGCCAAAGCCATACTATCACCGCCACCAGACACGGCAACGGCGATCCGTTTGGTTGTGCTAAAATCAATATCCAATAACGACATAAGCCCCGAGAATTTTTCGGGGCTTATTGTTTCGGGGGATGTGCTGCTATTGGCAGGCAAAGCGCGCAATTTCCTGATCCGCCCGTCTTAAGGTGACGGTGTCACTGGACGGGAATTCTTTTTTCAGTTGTTTCAACGCGACACAACCTTCTTTTTTCTTGCCCGATGCGCCAAGAGACATTCCCATTTTCAGGAGGCTATCAGCAACCTTTGGCCCTTTCGGATATTTTTTATAGCTCTCGGCAAACACGCGTGCGGCTTTTTCAAATTCACCATTCGCGTAATAGCTTTCGCCTAACCAATAGGTCGCATTGGAAACGAGAGGGCTTTTCGGGTTTTTGGCAATAAAGGATTCAAACCCGCTTTTTGCGCTAGCGAAGTTGCCGCCTTTGAGGAGAGAAAAAGCAGCTTCATATTGTGTAGTGGCATCATCACCCGTTGGTGGAATGGTCGCCCCACCCGGTGCAACAGGAACAGAGCCAAGTTTTTGAACGGTTGGCGATTCTTGGGATGCTGGCGCATTCGGATCGAGAGGTTGTTCAACAGGGCTTGTGAGTGATGTCGGGTTGGTCGTATCTTGTGGAACATCACCGCCCATATCGTTCGGGGCTAAGGTTCCGGTTTGTCTGGCGGCTGTTCCTGCGGCTGGAGTTGCACCCGCTTTGGCATCATTAAACCGCATATTGATGTCGGCCATGGCCTTCTCAAAATTCGCTTTTAATTGAGTGGTTTCATATTCCTGTTTCTCAACTTTGCCTGTTAAATCACGAAGCTCGTTTTCCAGTGCGGAGATACGGCTCTCAACGGAAGCCTGATAATCATCGGTTGCCGCAGGGGTTGTTGAGAGTGGTGTCGGAGGCTTTTCACCCTTGAACACGGCACGGTTTAATGTATCAACACTTCCCTCTAACTGACGCAATCTGCTGTCTGTGTCGTCTGCTCTCACGGATGCGGGCAGGGCAACACTGGTCATCAGCAAACAGGCCGCAAAAGCGGCCTGAGAGATACGACGTGTAGATGGGGATAAAAGAAAATTCATTTTATCGCTCCCATAAGATATTAGTTAACAACAGTCACAGTACGACGGTTTTGTGCCCAACCAGATGGAGAAGCATCTGTTACTGCTGGACGTTCTTTACCGTAGCTCACTGTTTGAATGCGGCTTGCTTCAACACCTTGTGACAACAAGTATGATTTGGTGGAGTTCGCGCGGCGTTCACCGAGAGCCAAGTTGTATTCGCGTGTTCCGCGCTCATCTGCGTGACCTTCGATGGTTACAGTCACGTTAGGATATTGTTTGAGCCATGTGGCTTGGCGATCCAGAGTGGCTTTACCTTCTGCAGAAATATCGGATTGGTCATAGCCGAAGAATACGCGGTCACCAACGTTCACAACGAGGTCTTGTTGAGTACCAGGTGTAACACCGTTCACAGGTGCCATGCCATTGCCCATATCAGACCCAGCCAATTGGTTTGCGCCCATACCGTTTGCGCCAACATCAAGAGCTTTGTCATCATCAGAAGAACAAGCGGCGAGGGAAACAAGGGCGACGGACATTAAAAGTAGATTACGAATTGCCATTTAGGACTCCTGTGGTGGTTAATTAAGTGAAGATGGATGGGTGTGCCCAGCTGATTCGCCAAGCTGTATTGGAATACAACTCATAGATAGCCTTTAACCCCCCGCTTCGCAAGGGGCAAGGCGGATGTTTTTGCAATAAATTGTCTTTTTATGTTGATATTCTGTCAATATAGAAAACCCCCGCTATTTCTAGCAGGGGTTTTTGAATGATTTATGGTTGAAGACCTAACTAAACAGCGGCTTTTTTGGAGGCTTTTTTCGCCATTTCGCGTTGGGTCGGGTTCAGGAAGCGTTTGCGGAGACGGATGGTTTTTGGAGTGATCTCAACCAATTCGTCGTCGTTGATGTAGGACATCATGTCTTCCAGTGTCAATTTGCGTGGTGTGACCAGAGTACAAGCTTCGTCAGTACCCGATGCGCGCACGTTGGTTAATTGTTTGGCGCGGGTCACGTTGATGTCCATATCAGTATCGCGTGAGTTTTCACCAACAATCATGCCTTCGTAAACGTCATCGTTATGAGTGATGAACATTGTTCCGCGGTCTTGGAGTTTCCAAATCGCGTAAGCAACAGCTTTACCAGTCTCAGTAGAAACAAGCGCGCCGTTACGACGACCGGAAATATCACCTTTGTAAGGGCCATATTCTTTAAACTGGCGGTTCAGAACACCTGTTCCGCGCGTATCGGTCATGAATTGTGATTGGTAACCGATCATTCCGCGTGATGGACATGCAAAGATGATACGGTTTTTACCGTTACCGGATGAACGCATGTCAACGAGGTCAGCTTTACGGCCTGTCAATTTTTCAACAATCGCGCCAGTATATTCATCATCAATATCCACGATGATTTCTTCATACGGTTCCATCAATTGACCATCTTCGCTGGTTTGGAACAGAACGCGTGGGCGGGATACTGAAAGCTCGAACCCTTCACGACGCATTGTCTCCAGCAGAACACCGATTTGAAGTTCGCCACGACCTGCAAGTTCAAACGCATCGCGGTTTTCTGATTCAGTCACGCGGATCGCCACGTTGGTTTCTGCTTCAGCCATCAGACGTTCACGAATGATGTTGGATGTCAGTTTTTTACCTTCTTTACCTGCGAGAGGGGAGTCGTTCACGGTGATTGAAACAGCCATTGTCGGCGGGTCAATCGGAGTTGCCGGAACTGGTTCAGTCACGGAAGTATCGCAAATTGTGTCGGCAACAGAGGCTTCGGTCATACCGGCGATACAAATAATATCACCTGCCGCAACTTCGGTCGCAGGAACTTTGTTAATGCCCGCAAAGGTCAACAATTTTGACAAGCGGAATGTCTCAACAGTTTTACCGTCAAGATTCATGGCTTTCACAGGCATGTTCATTTTTGCAGTCCCTGACACAACGCGTCCAACCAGAATACGACCGAGATAAGGGTCGGCATTCAGGATGGTGGCCAACATTTTGAATGGGCCATCTGCATCAACGGTTGGGGCAGGAACGTGTTTTTGAATCAGGTCAAGCAACGGGTGAAGGTTTTCGCGTGGACCATCAAGGGTTTCGCAACACCAGCCATCACGACCAGACGCGTAGAGAACAGGGAAGTCCAATTGATCATCGGTTGCATCAAGAGATGCGAAAAGGTCAAAGGCTTCGTTCAATACTTCAACAGGGCGGGCGTCGCCACGGTCAATTTTGTTGACCACAACGATAGGACGCATCCCTTGTTTCAATGCTTTACCCAGAACGAATTTTGTTTGTGGCAATGGACCTTCTGCCGCGTCAATCAACAAGATAACGCCGTCTGCCATGTTCAAAATACGCTCAACCTCACCACCGAAGTCGGCGTGGCCCGGGGTGTCGATAATATTGATTTTTGCATCTTTCCATTGAATGGATGTGCATTTTGCAAGAATGGTGATCCCGCGTTCTTTTTCAAGGTCGTTACTGTCCATGACGCGTTCATCAACGTCTTGGTTTGCGCGGAATGTTCCGCTTTGGCGCAGAATTTGGTCGATCAGTGTTGTTTTTCCATGGTCGACGTGGGCAATAATGGCAATATTTCTTAAAGTGGATGCTGTCACGATAAAATCTCTTTTCTGTGTCTAAAATCTTGATGCGCCGCCCTCATAGCGGGAAAAGTTAAAAAAAGCCAGAAAAATCGTCTTCGGATGAAGCGTTGCTGATAATGAAGGTAAAAGTCGGATGCGGCAATCGTTATTCATAATAGTTGACTTTTTAATGTTGAGGATGTATCAATATCCCATGCGTAGACCATTCCAACATTACTCACAGGCAGGATTGAAACAGTCAGAAGCTCTTCGTAATGAGCTTGAGGGCATGGTGTTTCCTCCCGTAAAGAATATGTTCCTCCATAAAATCTGTATGGCGTTTTGTCGTGCAGTTTTGAGGCCAATGAAAATGAGTATGAGCTTTAGCAATAATTCATGCCTCCACTTTGATGGGAAAGAAACTTTATTCGATAGATTGGGACTTAAAGATCTGGAGAATAGAATTGTATCTGGAAAACCACTTTATATCCCTGAAAATCCAACGAACGAAAGCGATCGGGTGGCCGACAGGCATTTTCCCCAATTGGCGGTCGTTTGGGAAGGACAGACAAAGGATGTTCAATATATACGGACGTTAGAGGTTGAGATTGGGGCAGGATTTAATCTCTTGTCTTTAAAATTCTGCCCGTTGCCATCAAGAGTTTTTGAAGAGACGTTACAGCTTGATTTATTAAACGTGATAAGAGGGCATGATTATTACGAATTGAATGTTGAGAATGCCGAAAATAAACCAGTCATAGACGATATCTTATCAAAGGTTCAATCAATCGTCGGACAATTTAAGGCAGGGCAAGTTGAAATTGACCAGATCTTGAATGACATTGTTGACACCGTTATCTCTCATCAATCTCCCGCAAATGATCAGGATCAAGATAACGATGATGCCTTTAATCCTGCATTAAAACTGTAATATTCAATATACGTTATGGTCTATTTATTCTGTGCCTACAATTCGGCAAAAATTATGTTTTTGTTAAATAATTAGGCGTTAATGTTTAGGGATAGCATTTAGCTTAAATTATTATATATTGTTTCCAGTGTGAATTTATTCATACATATAATTAGTCATCACCTTTCTGCGTTCGTATTGTTCAAATTCAGGGAACTCTGAGGGGTATTAGCGCTATGTCTTTTTTATCAATTTCAAATTGGCCTTTTTCCGTAAAATTCATTGCGCCTGCTTCTCTGGCGATTGTCGTCATGGTTGGTATGGGTGTCTATTCGGTTAGACAGTTTGATAAGCAAGTTGCCCAAACACAATTGGTAATTGAAGAATCCAACTCGATGATGGAGCAGATTGTTAAAGTCAATTTTATGGGCTCCGCCCAGTTATCCAAAATTGCCAGTGACGTTCAGGGGTTGAACGAGAAATTCTATGAAATTTTAACGCGTGAAAGTGCTCAATTAAATAAAGATGGCCCAGCAGATATGCGAAAGCTCGCAGGCGATGCCAAGAAAATTTTGGGGGCATTGCAGGATTATAATGATAAATATGCAACCCCCGAGCAAGTTCCTGTTATTGATGGTTTGATCGAGGAAATGAGCCAGAATTATACCGGTAAGAACAATGACGGTATCTTTATGAAAGCCGCAGATATGATGATTATTGACATGAGTATGGTCTTTCAAGGAATCGGTAAATATCAGGAAACATATTCAAAAACATTACAGGCAATTGCGAATTTGTCTAATGAAAATATAGCTGCATCACTTAAAAATTCTGATGTTGTGAGAGATAAGTTCAGTGCTAGATCAAATGAAATTAAGGCCGATGCAGATACAGCGAAAACCAATTTTATCATTGTGTTAAGCTCAATTATTGTAACAATTGCCCTGTTTGGATTTATCGTCTCGAAAGTAACGGTATCATCTATTCGGAAAATTTCTCTGGCAACGGATACGTTGTCGACGGGTGATACGAATGTCAATATTGATGAACTGGAACGTAAGGATGAATTGAAAAGCATTGTTTCATCACTTAAAATTTTTAAAGAAAATTCCCTGCGCATTCAACGTCTTGAAATCGAACAGAAACAAGCAGAGGCAAAAATTGATGCAGAACGTCGGCAGGCGATGGAATCTTTGGCTCAGAGCTTTGATGATCGCACATCCGGTATTATTCAGGCTTTGACCGAAGCCTCTAAAAACATGCAGAAGACAGCAGAAACCGTTGACAATTCCTCACGCCTAACATCTCAATCGAGCGAGATAGTGGCGCAATCTGTGGCTGAGGCTGATAATAGCGTGAAGACAGCATCCAATGCATCTGATGAGTTGGCATTATCTAGTCGCGAGATTGCAGTTCAGATTACGCATGTGGCAGAACAGTCCAATAAGACAAGTGCGACTGCCGAAAAAACAAGTGAGCAAGTGTCAGAGTTGAATCGTCTGGCGGTCAGTATTGATGAAATCGTTGGCGCTATTCGCGGCATTGCCGAACAAACAAATCTACTTGCGCTGAATGCAACCATTGAGGCTGCGCGCGCGGGTGAGTCAGGCAAGGGGTTTGCGGTTGTGGCGGATGAAGTTAAAAAATTGGCAACGGAGACCACTGTTCGGACAGAGGAAATTGGCGAACGTGTCAGCAAAATTCAAATGGCAGTCCGTAATACAGTTGAGGCTGTCAGCGTCATTATTGAAGATGTTCGTAAGATTGATCATGCGACCTCCAGTGTTGCCGGCGCGGTTGAAGAACAGAATGCGGCAACGTCTGAGATTGGAAGAAATGTTGCCCAAATTTCTGAAGAAACAGGTCGAGTATCTGGCGCAATCCGCGATGTTTTGGAGTCTTCCAAAATTAGCACCGAGGCAGCTAACTCTGCGTTGGCAGCCTCGCAGGAACTGGGACAAATTTCCGAGATGTTACGAAATGAGGTTTCAATATTCTTGTCTGAAATCAGATCGTCGGCTCAGAAAACTGCGGCCTAATTTAGGTCGTATAGATACTATATCTGTGTTTTTTTAACTTTAACTTTAACCTTGAGAGAGAGACTATGAAATTATTAACCTTATTAACTGCTGCTGTATTACTGGCCACATCTTCATTCTCTGCGCATGCGGAAGAGCGCGGAACCCGTGATGAAGCGATTGCCATGACTGGTGAAGTTATAAAAATGTTTAAAGAAAGTGGTGTTGATGCAACTTTCAAAGCCATTACTGACAAGAAATTCATCAATAAAGACCTTTATCCTTTTGTGTATTCGCTAGAGGGAGTCGTGTTGGCGCACGGTCAAAAGGCCGCAATGGTTGGTATGAATCGTTGGGAGACAACTGACGAACTTGTTGGCGGTAAAAAATATATTCAGGAATTTGCAAGCGTGGCTAAATCCGGAACACCAGGTTGGGTTAGCTATAAATTCCTTGATCCATTGACTAAAAAAGTGATGGACAAAGAAAGCTATATCGTTCCTTTGGATGATAAATCTTTCGTAGGTGTTGGTATTTATAAATAGTCATTTTTATAGCGATATTGAAAGCCCCCTGCGCTGGGGGCTTTTTTTATTGTTGTTATATTTCTGTTGCAATGCCGCAATATCCTGTGGCACACTGAAATCAACCAAGGAAACCGACCAAGTGATTATAATGCGCAATATTGCACCCATTTATGTCGTCGTTTCCGGGTCTGCGGGTCTTCAATTTTAGATCATGTGGCCCGGCTGGTTAATTACAGCCGAATGCCCGACATGATTTTCAGACCTGTATTTTCCCCAAAATAATAGTGTTTTGTGAATTATGTCTGTCGTTCGGTTCCAATAAAAAACTGAAAAACAGGAGAAAAAAATGTCTACCCAACACATGCCGATTGTAAAGCGGCGGGATATCATCAATTTTACCAAACATTACTGGTCAGAAAAACGTCTGATGGGTGTGATGGCGGTTGTCTTTATGGGCGTATCCGTTGGGGCGGATGTGTTTTATCCGAAGGCCAGCGGACATCTTGTTGACCAATTAAGTCATCTTGATCCGCATGTTGAAGGTAGCCTGTCCAAAGTGTTATGGGCTTTTGCCATTCTGATGGGCATTCAAATTTTTCACAGCTGGACATGGGCGGCGGCTTTCTGGTGCTGGAACACGTTCGAGGTTCATAATATGTACCGCGTAGTGACTGACGGCGTTCAAAAAGTTCAACGTTTTTCAACCGACTGGCACGTCAATGCCTTTGCGGGCGCGACTGTTCGGAAAATTACGCGCGGGATGTGGTCGTTTGAATCGTTTCAGGATTGTATGTTTATGGGCTTTTATCCCGCCAGTATCATTTCAATCGGGATGACGGTTATGCTGATTATCGAATTGCCGATTGTGGGTTGGTTTACATTGGCGACTGTAGTGATGTTTATATCGGCCAGTATTTATTTATCACTTAAAATCAATATGCCACGTTTTAAAAAATCCGCGGAACAAGATACGTTGGTCGGCGCAACCATTGCCGATATTATGACGGCAATGCCGACAGTCAAATCATTCGCAGGTGAGATGCGCGAAGATAAGCGTTTTTCGGATACCGCCAGAGAATGGAAAGTCAGAACACAACGCGCATGGTTAACCGCGACTGTGGTAGATTTTGCGCGGGTTCATATCCGTATCACCATGATGCTCGGCATGATGTCGCTTGTGATCTATTTATGGACGCAGGGTAAGGCCAGTGCGGGTGACGTGACCCTTGCCATCACATCGTTTTTTATCATCAGCGGGTATTTGCGTGATATTGGTCGCCAGACAACCGAACTTTTGAAATCCGTGAGCGAGATGGAAGATATTGTATCTTTCTGGTTGCGGGAAGATGATATTCAGAACGTACCTGATGCAAAAGCTTTGACCATCAAACAGGATCAAGGGGCAACGATTACCTTTGATCATGTTGACTTCACCTATAAACAGGGTGACCGCAAAATCTATGACGGCTTGACCGTTGAGATTAAGGCGGGTGAGAAGGTGGCGTTGGTCGGGGCGTCGGGTTCGGGGAAATCGACCTTCGTGAAACTGGTACAACGTCTTTATGATATTCAATCGGGCGCGATCCTGATTGATGGTCAGGAGATTGCCAAAGTGACGCAGGAAAGTTTGCGGAAAAATATTGCGCTTGTGCCGCAGGAACCTGTTCTGTTTCACCGTACTTTGGCTGAAAACATTGCCTATGGTCGCCCAGATGCAACGCTGGATGACATCCGTCAGGCTGCGCACGAGGCCTATGCGGCAGAGTTCATCGAACGCTTGCCACTCGGTTACAATACGCTGGTGGGAGAGAGGGGGATCAAACTTTCGGGCGGTGAACGTCAACGGGTTGCAATTGCGCGCGCGCTGCTTGCGGATTGTCCGATTTTGATCTTGGACGAGGCCACATCCTCCCTCGATTCTGTTTCCGAACATTATATCCAAATGGCTTTGGATAAATTGATGGAAGGCCGAACAACCATCACCATCGCCCACAGGCTTGCGACTATTCAAAAAGCCGACCGGATTTTGGTGTTCGCCGATGGACGGATTATCGAGCAGGGAACACATACCTCCTTGCTCCAAACCCCAAACTCCACCTACCGCCGCCTCTATGAAATGCAGGCGCTGGATTTGGTGGGAGAGTAAATATAAATATTTGCCCCGTAACTAATATTAGCTTCGGGGCGAATGTCTTATTTTGAGATTAGTTTTTTTAGATTTTCTATCCATTCGATAGATAGGGGATTTTTCTTGTATTCTTCACAAAAAGAATTTGCAAATAAGAGCTTATTTTCACCATCATTAAAATTGTAAAAATCTTTTAGTTTTGTTCTTTCTGATGTTTTGAGATCAAGGCACTGATAAGAATTATAATCCTTAGTAACGTTATCAACAGGTTGCGGATTAAAACCTAATTGAGGCTGATATTTTTTTAATGTTTCTATGAAAGATAAAGCGGGCAAAACATCTTCGATAGTTGTAATACCAGTGATATTGTGTTTATAGCTAAGCAACTCGGTTTGATAATTTTTTTCGGCATTGTTGCATAAACGCCTAAACACTAATTTTCCAAGGATATCATCCTGAAGTTCATCAAGGTTTGGTAATTGATTATCTGTATCTATAAGGCATATAATTGCAGAGTTTATTTGGCTTTTGTAGTCTGAAATAATTGGATGAAGTAGTTTATATAGTTTTATTACATTAGCTGCGCCAGCTACTGGAATTATGTGCAGATTTTCGATGTTGGCATTTTCAAGAAAGGTTCTAAGGTAAAGAGCATCTGTTATGCCTTCGCATATAATCCACGTATATGGGTTTTCTCTTTTTATAACGGAATTAATAATTGATTGCACTAGCTCATTGTAGCCTTTAATATTAGTATCTAAAGGCCTCTTACCCTTAGACTCTGTTTTTATATTCCTCGTTTCATGTAGATAGTTTGCTAAGTCTATGCTTTCAATCTCTATTGCCGCATCTGTTTTGGAAAGAGAGTGAGCCCAGCCTTTCTGGAGGATTGGTAAAAAGCCATACCAATGAGTTGTAATAATAACTTGAGCGCACGCCTCAGATAATCTTTTTAACTTCTCAAATTGATCGTATATCCTTGAAATATGAAGGGAAGATTCAGGCTCGTCTAATGCAAATATAACTCTTCTAACTCCTTTGTTTTCTTCAGATGATTTTTCCAAGAGAGCTATCGAAAACGAGAGTAATGCCTGCCTTTTTTCTCCTGCACTCAGATCTTTAATGGGGATTTTTTCTTTCCCTTGATGGAGCACTCTTGTTGAGAAGTAGCCCTCAATAATTTTTTCTATCAAAAGTGCTGGTGTGAAAGTTCTGGAATATCCAGAACTATAATGAAGTTTATTATCTAGTTTAGCTTCAATTTTTTTTATATAGCTTTCTAGCTGATTATTTATATCTTTTGTAACTGCGGGAGCTTTAATGATCGAAGCTATGGTATTTGTAAGATTGTTCCCCGCTAACTTTTCTACTGTTCTGCTTTGAAGTTTGGTGTCGTCTTCTTCATTGGATTCTACTGGTATATATACGTATGTATATTGATCAGTAATACAATCTTGTAGTTTGTCTAAATATTTGAATGGATGTATGGTTTCGGTCTCTTTGTCACCTATAGTTATTTCAGCTGCGAAGTCGTCCTCGGAAAGTCCATAAATTTCTTTATTTAAGTGCATTTCTTTATGAATTATTTTTGTAAATAGACATCCGGAATATTTCTTTTCATCAAAAAATTTTGAAAAAATTACTAAATCCATATTTTCTATAGGCTTCGGATTTTGTATGTGTTTTTTTAAATCTTTTAGTGCAGGGTGACTGTCTGGAAGACTCTTAAGATATTTTGATATGGCTTTTAAAAGTCTTAATTCACTTGGGGGTAGGCTTTTAGTGTCATTTTCGTGAATTAAGAATACCGGAGATATAAATGGCATATCTTCAAGACGAGTATTGCCTCTCTGTGCTTGTTTCTTATTTCTGTTAAATCGTTCGTCGTTAAAGAATGTGTCCAATGATTCAAGAATTGAGCTTTTTCCTACTCCATTATCTCCAATATAAGTCGAGAACTTTGCTGCATCTGATATAGGTATATAGGATGTACTATTAAATGCTTTGTAACCTTTTAGGAATAAGCCAATGATCATATGTTTCTCCATTTTTCAGGTTGAGTGTATGTATAGGATCATTAAGACTCAAGGGCTTTCTTGCTGCTGGGAAAAGTCGATGATTAAAAAATGTATATGTAACTTTACGGGTTCTTTCACCGAATAGGTACATAATCGTTCTAAAGGAGGACATATACAATGAAATCGAAAATTTTGATGGCTGCAACTGCGTTAGTATTAATGGCAGGCGTTTCTGGCGCTCATGCCGAAGATATGATGAAAATGGATCATTCCAAAATGAACCATACGATGGCTGCGCCGACGGATATCTACGCCGATGCGATGAAAAAAATGCATGAAGGCATGATGTCTGTCAAACCGACAGGGGATGCGGACGTGGATTTCGTCCAAGGAATGATCCATCACCACCAAGGCGCCATCGACATGGCTAAAGTGGTTCTGGAAAAAGGAAAAGACCCAGAAATCAAAAAACTGGCCGAGGGAATCGTCAAAGCCCAAGAATCAGAAATCAAGCTGATGAATGACTGGTTGGCCGCTCATAAAAAGTAAGATTTGCAAAACGAACTGAATAAAACGCCCTTTATTCCCCAATAAAGGGCGTTTTTATTGCCATAAGACAAAATTCAAAAAATACTGATTGTAAAAATGTCACACACATTATAATGTCATTTTGCGACCGATAGGGTTTTAGCACGCGTTTGACTGATGAAAGGTTTCGCTAGCTCTATTGACTTGGTTGGGTTGAGTCCTGTTTTTACTCTCCGACCCCTCACTGAACGAACTGTTGATTGGTAACGCAAAATCCGGTTTCTGTTTGGTGGACCTACTATAGGTCTATGTTACGGGGCGGACTCCAGTTAAATTCAGGAACCTGACACAGGTTTATTTCACAAGAATTGCGGCCAAAGCCCGCAATATCTTTACCCGTCGCATTAAAGATTTTGCGGTCTTCGGCCTTTATTTATAAAGTTCGGGAGAACATTAACATGGCAAAAAAAATGCTGATTGATGCAACACATGCAGAGGAAACTCGCGTTGCAGTCGTAGACGGAAATCGTCTGGTTGAATTTGATTACGAAAGTAAACTGAGGAAACAATTAAAAGGTGGAATATTCTTGGCGAAAGTAACACGGGTTGAACCGTCGTTACAGGCAGCCTTTGTGAACTTTGGCGGTAACCGTCATGCGTTCCTTCCCTTCTCTGAAATCCATCCTGATTATTTCCGCATCCCTGTGGCCGACCGTGAAGCCTTGATGGCTGCTCAACAAGCTGAAATCGAAGCGGCAATGGCGGCGGAAGAAGCCCAAATCGCTGCCGAAGAAGCCGCACTTGCAGCCGAAGAAGCAGCCAGAAACGGAAAGGCCGCACCGGCACAGGAGCAAGAAGTTGCGCCTGAAGAAAATAACGTGACCGAAGTGATTGAACCGTCGGAAGATGATCAAACACCTGAACAAGTCGCCGAACAAGATGCGCGCGAAGAAGCCGAAGCGGCACAAGATCAACAAGATCAAGATGATCAGGACGATGAAAATGAAGATGATCAATCTTCGGGTGATGATGAAAATTCTTCTGAAGAATCAAGTGAAGGTCAGGAACAGCAAGAAGGAAGCGAAGCTGCCTCTGCTGACGCATCTGGCGAAGTAAAACACGTTCATAAATTTGTTTATCGCGGCGTCACCGAAATCAACCCTGAAACATTCGAAGTTGTAACGGCGACCACTGGTGAAGCCATTGCAATCGATCAAGACCTTGCGATTAAAGTTGAAGAATGGGCAAAAACCCAAGAAAATGTGGTGCGTGTTCGCCTGCATTACCGTCATACCGAAGACGGCGTGAAAAAACGCTCTGTCTGGATTGCGTATCACGAAGATAATGCTGAAATCGATCATGAACTGGCCTTGGCTGCCGAACAGGAAGAACGCGAAAAACGCCGCAATAATCGTGGTCGTGGTCGCGGACGTTTCCGTGGTCGCGGAAATAATAGCGGCAACGGCGGTCGTAATGACCGTAATGACAGAGGTCACAACCGTGGTCGTCATCCGATGCAGAACCGCCAAGTTGAAGTATTGGGCGGCGAGGGCGTTGACAGCGATCAACCATTCCGTCCGTCCCTCCACCGCAATTACAAAATTCAAGAAGTCATCAAACGTGGGCAGATCATGCTCATTCAGGTGCAAAAAGAAGAGCGTGGGAATAAAGGGGCAGCGGTTACAACCTACCTCTCACTCCCTGGTCGTTACTGCGTTCTGATGCCAAACTCCCCTCGTGGTGGTGGTGTATCACGCAAGATTGCAAGCTTTGCTGAACGTAAACGTATGCGCGATATTCTGCGTGAGCTTGGCACACCTGACGGGATGTCGGTGATCCTGCGGACTGCTGGCGTCCAACGCGACCAAGATGAAATCAAACGCGATTTGGATTACTTAGTTCGTTTGTGGAATAACATTCGCGAACTCACCCTTCAATCCGTTGCCCCTGCAGGAATCTATGAGGAAAGCAATCTGGTCAAACGTGCGGTGCGTGACATTTACGCAGGCGATATTGAAGAAATTCAAGTGGCCGGTGAAAATGGTTTCAAACAAGCCAAAGAATTTATGAAACTTTTAATGCCATCGAGCGTTAAAAAAGTTCACCAATATAAAGACGACAAATATCCTTTGTTCCATCGCTATCAGGTTGAAAACCAGATCGCGGCAATGGGCGAGCCGACTGTTGAACTTCGTTCCGGCGGATATCTGGTGATTAACCCGACCGAAGCACTCGTCTCCATCGACGTGAACTCGGGTCGTGCGACTAAAGAACGTCATATTGAAGAGACTGCTCTTAAAACCAACCTTGAGGCCGCCGAAGAAGTTGCCCGTCAACTGCGTCTGCGTGACCTGGGTGGTTTGGTGGTCATCGACTTTATCGATATGGAAGACAGCCGTAATAATGCGAAAGTGGAACGCAAGTTGCGTGACGCTTTGTCAACTGACCGTGCGCGTATTCAGGTTGGTCGTATTTCATCATTTGGATTACTCGAACTTTCTCGTCAACGCTTGAACCCAAGCTTGACCGAAGCGCAGTTCCAGAAATGTCCGCATTGTGCTGGCGTGGGTCATATCCGCACCATCGACTCTGCAGCTATCTTGGCTCTTCGCTCCATTGAGGAAGAGGGAATTCGTTCACGCGCTGGGCAAGTATTCTTGTCTGTGCCGAATGAAATTGCTCTGTATATCCTCAACCAAAAACGTGAAATGCTGGCGGATATTGAACGCCGTTATGGGTTCTCGGTCTTCGTTCGTGTTGACGAAGAATTGGCACCAACCGGTTATAAACTGGAAACCATCAAAGCATCTGAGTCAGATGATGAAGAGAGCGGTGTTGTTGAGCAAGATGTGGAAACAATGGAATCCGTTGACGAAGCCATCTCTGCTGAAAATGAATTAGCATCTGCTGCCGAAGGCGCAGAGGGTGAGGGACAACAACCTCGCGGACGTAATTCCCGCAACAATCGCGGTCGTGATCGTAACCGTAGCGATAAGCCGCGTGAAGATAAACCGCGCGATGGAAATCGTGAAGGCGGTAATGGTAACAGAGGCGGGCGCAACCGTAAGAATGAAGATTCTGCTGTCGCCGCTGAACAGGCTCAACCATCCGAGGTTTCTGAATCTGTTGCTTCACCTGAGGTCAAGGCAGAACCGAAAAAAGAAACTTTCCGTGCAAAACGTTTCCGTGCGCGCACTGATACACCTGCTGCTGATGCGTCTGTATCTGCGCCGGTTGCGGACGCACCGATTGCATCTGCATCCCCGTCAAATGATGTCGGGGCGGATAATGCCGAACAACAATCCTCTGAATCCAAAAAAAGAGGTTGGTGGAATAAGTTAATTGAAAAATAGGTGAGGCTAAAATGGTCGTGAATAAATTCCGTATCTTATCCGTTGCTATTTTATGCGCGCTCTTGCCTTTCTCTGCCATGGCAGAGGAGGCGGCGCCAGCGACCAACGCCAGCACACCTCTGACCATATTGGATACAGCTTCGAAAGATATTTTGAAGGGGCTGAATGAAAATCAGGTCAAACAATTCTCGGCGATCAATAATTCCTTTGGCGTTATCCGTACGGTTGAAGATGTCCAGCAATCTATCGCGCGTGCGGTTGAAAGCTGTGGCGTTGCTAATCCTGACTTAAAGGCCGGAATATCCGGAAGTTTCGAAGCGTGGAAAGACACGGTTCGTCCGGTTGTTAAAAAAGCCAGAACGAAATTAGATAGAATGGTTTTATTGCAAAGTTTTGCGCCGCCATCCGCAGTCCGCGACTATCTGAAAAAATTTGATGAAGCTGTTATCTATCGTAATCAGAAAATAAACCCTGCTTCGATTCAAAAAGCAGAAGATTGTCTGAAATTACAATCCAACATGACAAAGACCCAAAATGACATCGTCAATATGATGATTGAATCATTAAATTTGAACTCTGAATTGAAGGTCAAAGAATAATGAGGGTTCTGCATGTCGTTGCAGGGTCCGCGCAAGGTGGTGCGGAAACTTATTGCCTTGATGCGATCAAAGCATTGCATGAACGCGGCATTACCCAACATGTCATTTGCCGCCCCCATTCAAATTACCTATCGACTTTCAAACAATTGGGGATCTCCTATAGTATCGAGAGTTTCAGTTTTCTATCGCGTCTTTTCTCTGGCAAACGAAAAATAAAATCAATCATCCATCAATTTCAGCCTGATGTCGTTCATGCATGGATGGGGCGCGGGGCGTCCTTTATTCCATCGGGTGTCTCAGTCCCCGTGATCGGATGGTTTGGCGGATATTACGACCTTGAGCGTTATAAGAATTGCGATTGTTTCGTTGGTGTCACCAAAGATATTAAACGTCATCTGGATGAAAAAACGGGCGTGCCGGAGAGATGTTTTGTCGTGCATACTTTTGGCACATTGGAAGATATGCCCGCCGTTGACCGCAAAGAATTCGATACGCCTGAAGATGTTCCCGTTGTGCTGTTACTGTCGCGCATGCATTGGAAAAAAGGCGTTGATGTGTTGTTACAAGCGGCACAAAAAATCGATAACGCTTATTTCTGGCTGGCGGGTGACGGGCCGGAGATCGAGAAATATAAAGCTCTTTCAACCGAATTGGGTGTGGATCATAAAGTTCGTTTCCTTGGTTGGCGGAATGACCGTTCGGCTCTTTTAAAACAGGCGGATATTTGCGCCCTTCCATCGCGTTATGAACCATTTGGCACAGTGATTGCCGAGGCATGGTATGCCAATGTTCCATTGGTATCCTCAAAAGCATCGGGCGCGGTGCAGTATGTGACACATGATCAGGACGGCTTGCTCTTTGACATTGATAATGTCGAACAATTGACCGAATGCATTCAGCGTTTATTATCCGACAAAGAATTGCGCGCCAAACTTATTGCCGGTGGCAAAGGGCAATACGAGGCCTTATTCAGCCGCGATGTATCGACCACAAGTTTGTTGGATACCTATCAAAAGGTTTTGAAACTGGGTAAGAAATAACCCGTTTATCTTTTGGAATCGCCAGATATATAAAGGCTAAACACCACACAACTTAAGAGGATAACAGCCCCAATCTGATGCGTAGTTGCGGTATGAATATCGACCACAGTCAACAATGTTGCGATCCCTAATCCAATCTGCACCAATACCCATGTCGCCAATGCCCAGCCGATTTTTTTGTGGAATTCTGTCCATCTTAATCCGTACGAAAAGACAACAAGGCCAGTCAGCATCGCCAATAGGCGGTGGGTGAATTGGATGGAGGCAGGGTCATATAGGAAAGGCGTCTGTCCCAATTCAGGCGGGGCAATGCCGTTGCCCATCAAAGGGAATGTATTATAAATCATCCCTGCATCCAACCCCGCAACAAAGGCACCCCAGACGATAGTGATTGCAACCAACGTCAAAGCCACTCCTCCATGAAATTTTAAAGATGCTGGAACAGATATTTTCTGAAGTTGTAGATTTTTAAGTCCCATCCACAGCAGGGCAGAATAAATCGTCAGTGCCAATGATAAATGCGCCGCCAATCTGAAATGCGATACGGACGGGCGATCCACCAAACCGCTTTTGACCATGAACCATCCGAGTGCGCCTTGCGCGCCGCCCAGTGCCAACAACCCTAAATATTTCAGACGGTCGTCCCTCGGGATATAACCTTTTACAAAAAAGAAAATCATCGGCACGGCAAAGACGATTCCGATCAAACGACCCCAGACACGGTGAAACCATTCCCAGAAGAAGATGCCTTTGAATTCTTCAACACTCATCCCTTTGTTGATTTGTTGGTATTGGGGGGTTTGTTTATAAATGTCGAATTGTTGTTGCCAATCTTCCTCGGTTAACGGGGGGAGGGTTCCGCTGATCACATCCCATCTGGCAATCGACAGTCCGCTCTCGGTCAGACGGGTTACCGCGCCGATTCCCGTCATCGCCATCACCATAAAGGCACAGAAAAAGAGCCAAATTGCCAGAATACGCGCATTATTTTTGATTTCAGTCATGTTCAGGTCTTTTCAAACTGTTTATAAGGCCATATAGAATTCAGGATAGTAATAACTAGGTTTTATGACATGACAATAGAAAAAAACGAATTTGTAACCGATGCCATTATTATCGGCGCAGGGCCCGTGGGGCTTTTTGCGGTGTTTGAACTGGGGCTTTTGGATATTAAGGCGCATCTGATTGATATTCTGGACCGTCCGGGCGGGCAATGTACCGAATTATATCCTGAAAAACCGATTTACGATATTCCGGCCTACCCTGTGATCGGTGGTCAGGAATTGACCGACAATCTGATGAAGCAGATTGAACCGTTTAAACCGACCTTCCATTTTTCCCAAATGGCTGAATCCGTTACAAAAACAGAAGATGGCAAATGGAAGGTCACAACCGATATCGGCACGACCATTATTGCCCCCGTGATTATTATCGCGGCGGGTGGCGGTTCATTTATGCCGAAGAAGCCATCCATCCCGAATATTGAATCTTATGAAGGGCAATCTGTTTTCTATGCTGTTCGTAAGATGGAACAATTCAGGGATAAAAATCTGGTGATCGCAGGGGGCGGGGATTCTGCACTCGATTGGACAATCAATTTACAACCGATTGCAAAACATGTGACTCTGATACATCGCCGCGATGATTTCCGCGCCGCCCCCGACAGCGTCAATAAAATGCGCGAATTGGTGGCAGAGGGTAAAATGACTCTGAAAATCGCTGATTTAGTATCCATCAATGGCGATGCTCCAAACATGACAGGGTTGAACGTCAAATCAAAAGAAGAAGGGGAATCGGTTGTTGCCTGTGATACCTTGCTCGCATTCTATGGCCTGACCATGAAACTGGGGCCGATTGCCAATTTTGGTTTGAACCTCCATGAAAACCTGATCCCTGTTGATACCGAAAAATTCGAAACATCGGAAAAAGGCATTTTTGCGATTGGTGACATCAATTATTACCCCGGCAAATTAAAGCTGATTTTATCAGGGTTCCATGAGGCGGCCTTGATGGCGCAACAAGCCTTCCGCTACATCTATCCCGACAAAAAACTCCGTTTCCAATACACTACTTCTTCTAGCGATTTGCAGAGTAAGCTGGGAGTTAAAGAGTAAATTCTATTGTCTTTTACCCTGTCTGCATTATAACAATAGGGGTAGAAGCAAAGGAAGATCGCGTGTCTCAATTCAATTTTAATATGATGGATTCTGCCGGCTACGGGTTTTACCGTGTCTGGGTTGAACGCGCATATCTTTTGAAATTGGCAACCATTCCCTTGCTGATAAAATTCGCCTGTATGATTACGGTGATGGTGCTGGGGGTTGATAACAATATCCTGCGTCAGGGGCTTATTCTATTCCCCGGTGTTCTGGCCGAAGGATGGGTGCTGGCTCAATTCCTAAGAACTTTGCTGAAGGGCGAGCGGTGGCCGACTATTTTGCCCGCCGAAATTGATGACACACTTCTCGACAGATTATTATTACGTGCGCGGGGAATCGTGGCTGCGACCTTGGCGTACGGGTTGATTGCTCTCGGTCTTTATTTGGTACGTTATTTTTCCTTTGGGTTGATGTTCGGAGATTTTAACGCCAGTCAGGAAGAGGTCGCCACCTTACTGCGCCCACCCGAGGCAGGGGAAGATCCGAAGATCAATGTTAATCCGTTGATGTTCTTTCCGTTAATTGCGGCCTCTGTCGCATTATTCTGGGCGTTCCGGTTGCTGTGGGTTTATATCCCGCTCTCGGTTTTAATGCCCGTTGAAGATTATTTGAAAAAAGTCGGGGGCATGATGTCCTCGGTTAAAATGGTTGTTCTCTATTTCTGCACCATGACCCCGATCATGTTTGTGGTGATTATCATCAGCAATGTTATATTCGGTGCATTTGGTGGGGTAGGTGAAGATGGTGAGAGTATTGCGCGTTTTATCATGGTCTTCTTCGCGGTGATTGCGGACACGTTGGTAGGATTGGTCTCCACCGCGGCTTTTGTCTGGGCGATGAAAGATTTCCTTCCAAAAAATCCAGAACTTTTAAAAGAACTTCCTAAATTGGGCGGTGACAAATGAAACTCTATGTAACTGATTTCGACGGCGTGGAACATGAATTAGAGGCCATCGAAGGATGGCGGGTGATGGAGATTATCTGTGACTACGGCCTTCCGATGAAAGCCGATTGCGGTGGCGCATGTTTATGCGGTACATGCCATGTCTATGTTGCCCCTGAATGGGTTGATAAACTCTATCCGAAATCGGATGACGAAGAAGATCGCCTGTTGGATGACGTGGTAGAAGTCAAAGACAATTCCCGCCTATCATGCCAAATCCTGATGTCCGATGCCTTGGACGGCCTGCGTGTGACGATGGCGCCGGGGTCTAAAAAAGACTAACTACTGAACCGTCAGTTCAATATCAAAAAATCGTGGGTCGCTCGGGGTGATGATTTCTTTTGAGCCGACGGTGACGGAGTGGAGTTTACCTTCAATCTCTTTTGTCCAGAAATTTAGAAAACGAAAAAGTGTCGGGAATTTCGGAGCAATGTCATATTCCTGCCAGATATAAGTTTGAAGCAGAGCAGGGTGGTCGGGCAAGTGATAGATAATTTGCGCCGTCGTTAATCGATAATCATGCAGTTGCACAATCAAATTCGCCATTCTCTTATTATGAGCCGAATTGCTTAAAAAGATTTTAAATTAATTGCCATAATTTTAAGGCATTTGCCGTGTATAGTTTCATCAAAAACTTGCCTTTTTGGGATGAAATCTCTATATGTTTAGCAGTCACTGATTGAGAGTGCTAACAAGGTGCTTTCGGGGTGATGTGGGGATTTTCTGAAAGCCTAAGGTGGTTTTAGAAAATCTGCTGTTTAACAAAAACTATGGAGAAAATTGAAAATGAAATTTCGTCCTTTACATGACCGCGTTCTGTTAGAGCGTTTAGAAGAAGACTCGAAAACTGCTGGCGGAATTATTATTCCTGATAGCGCGAAAGAAAAACCGATGAAAGGCAAAATCGTTGCCGTAGGTTCCGGCGCACGCGATGAGTCCGGTAAAGTTGTTCCCCTTGATGTGAAAGAAGGCGACGTTGTCCTTTTCTCGAAATGGTCAGGAACAGAAGTCAACATGGACGGTAAAGAATTACTGGTCATGAAAGAATCCGACATCATGGGCGTGATCGCTGCGTAATTTTGCCTTTTGGGCTGCAAGCTTTGCATTCCTGCGCTTCCGTTGCTCACGTACTTTAAGTACGCTCCGCTACGGTTCTCGGAAAACAAATCTTTCGCCGCAAAATGCTTCATTACTAAATTATTTTTAATTTTTAAGGAGAAACAAAATGGCTGCAAAGCAAATTAAATTTGGCGCGGATTCCCGTCGTCGTATGTTGGCTGGCGTTGATATCATCGCTGACGCTGTTAAAGTAACATTAGGCCCTAAAGGTCGTAACGTGATTATCGCCCGTTCATTCGGCGCACCACGTTCCACAAAAGACGGTGTGTCCGTTGCCAAAGAAATCGAGCTGCAAGACGGTTTCGAAAATATGGGCGCACAATTGGTTCGTGAAGTTGCATCGAAAGCAAATGACCAAGCTGGTGACGGTACAACAACCGCTACAGTACTCGCTCAAGCAATCATTCGTGAAGGCATCAAATCAATTGCTGCTGGTATGAACCCGATGGATGTCAAACGTGGTATCGACAAAGCTGTTGCGGCTTGTGTTGAAAACCTCAAAGCATCTGCGAAAATCGTATCCACTTCCCAACAAATCCAGCAAGTTGCGTTTGTATCTGCAAACGGCGATGCTGACATTGCGGCAAAATTGGCCGAAGCAATGGAAAAAGTTGGTAAAGAGGGCGTGATTACTGTTGAAGAAGCAAAATCCCTTGAGACTGAATTGAAAGTCGTTGAAGGTATGCAATTTGACCGTGGTTACCTGTCACCATACTTCGTGACCAACCCGGAAAAAATGGTTGTTGAACTCGACAATCCATATATTCTTTTGAACGAGAAAAAACTCTCTAACCTGCAATCTATTTTGCCAGTGTTGGAAGCAGTTGTTCAATCTGGTCGTCCATTGTTGATCGTTGCTGAAGATGTTGAAGGCGAAGCGCTTGCAACACTCGTTGTCAACAAATTGCGTGGTGGTTTGAAAGTGGCTGCTGTTAAGGCTCCTGGTTTCGGCGATCGTCGTAAAGCAATGCTGGAAGACATGGCTATCCTGACCAATGGTCAAGTGATTTCCGAAGATCTCGGCATTAAACTTGAAAACGTGACGTTGGATATGCTTGGTTCTGCCAAAAAAATCCGTATCAGCAAAGATGACACAATCATTATTGATGGTGCTGGTGATAAAGCAGACATCGAATCCCGTTGTGCTCAAATCCGTGCGCAAGCCGAGGAAACAACCTCTGACTATGACCGCGAGAAATTGCAAGAGCGTCTGGCTAAATTGGCTGGCGGTGTTGCGGTTATCCGTGTTGGTGGTGCAACCGAGGTTGAAGTGAAAGAACGCAAAGACCGCGTTGATGACGCGATGCACGCAACCCGTGCCGCTGTTGAAGAAGGTATCGTCCCAGGTGGCGGAACTGCTCTTCTCTATGCTGCTCGCGCGATTGAAAGCCTCAAAGGCGACAATGCTGACCAACAAGCCGGTATCGACATCATCCGTCGTGCTATTCAGGCTCCAATCCGTCAGATCGTTGAAAATGCCGGTAAAGAAGGGTCTATCGTTGTTGGTAAATTGCTGGAACAAACATCATCAACCTTTGGTTATGATGCTCAAGCCGACAAATATTGCGACCTGATTGCTGCCGGTATTATCGACCCTGCGAAAGTTGTGCGTTCTGCTTTGCAAAACGCAGCCTCTGTTGCTGGCCTGATGATCACCACTGAAGCGATGATCTGTGAACTTCCTAAGGAAGAATCCGCAGGCGCAGGTGCTGGTCAAGGTATGGGCGGCATGGGCGATATGGGCTTCTAATAGCCCCAACCCCCTCTAAATTCAATTTAAAAGGCCACAATAGAAGCGCTCTGGTGGCCTTTTTCTTTTTTGTGGGTGGAATGATCATGGGATGATTGTGTGGCTTGAGAGCGGTCTGATAAGCCTTTAAAATAGCCTCATGAAAAAACAAAAAGAAAAACAGACATCTGTGCCGAAAGAGGTGCGGGAAGATCTCTTCGCTAACGCGAAAGCAATGATCTTAAGCTCGGTCGGCAGGCTGCCGACGGCGTTGGTTGTTATTCTTTTGGTATCAATGGCCATGGCGGCAATGACGGGTCTTGTTCTGCAGTTCAATAGGACATCAGGTCATGTGATTGAATTTATGCCGTTGCGCCTTACCCCAACCCCCGATTCTGTAGCGATTGATAACCGAAAAATTCAGGGGAACTGGGTTTATCAAACCGCAGATTATGCGATGGTTCTGACCTTTATTGGTGATCGGTTTGAATGGATCATTCGGCTGGCGGATGTTCAGGAGGCACAATTTTTTGCGCGTGGAAATTTTCGTATAGAGGGGGATGTCATGGTTTTGGGCGTTCGCACTGATCTTGGGATTCCTGTTGATCCATCAAAACCATGGGTCAAATTTATGCCGATGTCGATGCGGGACATCAATACAAAAGTCACATTCGACGGCAAAAAAATTATTTGGGATGTCCCTGCGTCAGAGCAGAAAAGAGTCATCGCGCAATCAGGGCGAATTTTCATCGGCCATGAAGATGGCCACATCGAATGGACAAAACAATAAATGCCTGAATTGCCAGAGGTCGAGACAGTGATGAAAGGGCTTCAACCCTTTCTCTCAGGCGCAGAAATCATTGGCCTTGAGGTGCGTTCTCCGCAACTCCGCATTCCTATTCCCGCGCGAAAATTAAAAGTGTTGATGGGGGTTCCTATCGTTAAATTGGAACGCCGTGCAAAATATATTCTGATTCATTTCGCGAATGAAAAAACAATGATTGTTCATCTGGGTATGACCGGATCATTCACTGTTTATCCACCCAAAAAACAGGCGGATATTTTATTGGATCGACATGATCATCTGGTTATCACGACAGATAAAAATGTCAAAATAATTTACCGTGACCCGCGTCGTTTCGGGATGATTGATGTGGTGGACACAGATAAGATGTCATCTTACAAACCCCTTCAAATCCTTGGGCCAGAACCACTCGATAAAAATTTTACCGCAAGTGTTTTAAAGGCGAATTTAAGCAACCGCAAAATTGCGATCAAGGTCGCGATCATGGATCAAAAAGTTGTTGTGGGTGTCGGAAATATCTATGCGAGTGAAGCGTTATTTCTGGCAGGAATTTCACCCACCACACAAGCCAACGAAGTCACCGATCAAAAACTTGCGCTGCTGGTTGATAAAATAAAATTCATTTTGAAAGCCGCGATCAAATCAGGCGGCAGTACCCTTCGTGACTATCGTAACGTGGGCGGAGAGGGGGGATATTTCCAGTTCAAATTTTCTGTGTATGACAGAGAGGGCGAAGCTTGCCCCGTCTGTGATTGTTCGATAGAAAAGACGGGCGGCATCCGGCGCATTGTGCAAGCTGGACGATCCACATTCTTTTGCAAGACATGCCAGACATAGATCTGGGCAGGAAAGGGGCTAAAATGAAGATGTTTTTGTACCTTTTACAGCTTTTGTCGGTTGTGGTGATTCTGGGTGGAAATGCGCTGGCGGCGGATAAAAAGGCCGAAAATCAGGCTTATTTTAGCGTTTTGACCGACATTCCACTGATGCCCGATATGAAAGAAATGACCGATCAGGGCTTTGTTTTTGACAAAGCAGAGGGAAGAGTGGTCGGCGCAGTAGGATTTTTGTCCGCGCCACATGCCCTCGACCCGCTCAAATTTTACGAAACCGCGTTACCGCCTCTCGGCTGGAAACCCTTGAAAACTGGGGTTTTTAGAAGAAATAACGAGCAACTCGTAGTGAGAGCCGAGAAATTGACGCAAGGTGTCGTCGTCAAGTTCCAACTGTCGCCGATGTCAAGATAGTTTTTTGTTTTCGCCCATAAAAAATTTCATCTTTTTTTAGAGTCTTTTCTTGACAGCTGGGGATAACTCGGACTAAAACCTAAGCATAGCAAAACAAACGAATACCAATTGTAAGAGAGTTAACGACATGGCAAATCATGTGTCCGCAAAAAAGCGCGCAAAGCAAAACGAAAAAAAGGCAAAAATCAACAGTGCTAACCGTAACCGTATGCGCACTTTCGTAAAGAAAGTTGAACTGGCTTTGACTGCTGGTGATGCAGCAGCGGCACAAGCAGCCTTCCAAGTTTGTCAACCAGAAGTTCAAAAAGGCATTTCAAAAGGCCTGATCCACAAAAATACAGCAGCCCGTAAACTGTCCCGTTTATCCGCTCGTATTAAAGCCGCTAAAGCTGCTTAGTTTTAATTCCCAATAAGGGGAGCGTTTCTTCCCCTTATTTTTATTCTTTTAAATGATAAATATAAATTCATGAATACGATGTTCTTTATTCGAACAGTCGTCACGACGATTATTGTCTTTTCATGAATATAAAGAACAACGAGACAACCCGTCTTCATCAGATAAGGGCTGCGCGTTACAGGTGAGGAAACACAGATTTCCGACGAACTAAAAAGTTTTGAAATGTAATAGGGGTGTCAGAGACAAAGGACTCACAGGAAAATTCTTGAGCCTTTGATCTGGAGTTACAAGTGATGGCTTGCCAAAGGCATGCCGACTTGAAAAAAAGAAAAACATTTGAGGAGATAGTAAGACAATGACTGAGTCTGGGGGAAAAAAATCTGCCGTGGTATCACTTTATGGTCATGCACTCGCACCAGAGACGTTTGATCCGACACCTGAAATTAAGGCGTTGTGGAATAAAGTGTACGAGCAGATGAGAGAAGAGTTTGGCGAAGCCATCTTCCGTAGCTGGTTAAAACCAATGTCTCTCCAAGCGGCATATCATGGAACACTCGAAGTATCTGTTCCGACTCGCTTTATGAAAGACTGGATTCAAAATCATTATGTGGTTCGTATTCTGGAATTATGTGCGGCTGAAAACGCAGATATTAAACGTCTGGAAATCGTTGTTGTTCATGGTCATGTCGAGGCGCAAGACGCTGTTGCCGCGGCCTCTCCGGTCAAGGCCAACGTCAATGAACTGGCTGAAAAATTAGACCTGTCCTCTCCGCTGGATCCACGTTTTAAATTCGAAACATTCGTGGTTGGTAAATCTAACGCTTTGGCACATGCTGCTGCCAGCCGTGTTGTGGAATGCAATGTGCCGTTTAACCCGCTCTTTATCTATGGCGGCGTCGGCCTTGGTAAAACACACTTGATGCATGCGATTGCTTGGGAACTGAAAGAAAAGCGTCCTGAAAAAACAGTGATGTATCTCTCTGCCGAAAAATTCATGTACCAATTCGTGCGGGCTATTCGTGCACAAGATACCATGACCTTTAAGGAAATTTTCCGCTCGGTTGATGTTCTGATGATTGATGATATTCAATTCATCGCGGGCAAAGATTCAACTCAGGAAGAATTCTTCCATACCTTTAACGCACTGGTTGACCAGAATAAGCAGATCATTATCTCTGCCGACCGTCCGCCAAGTGAACTCCAAGGGATTGATGAACGTCTCCGTTCCCGCATGTCATGGGGCTTGGTTGCCGATATTCATGCGAGCACTTATGATTTGCGTTTAGGCATTTTGAAAGCACGTTGCAATCATTTGTCCGCGTCTGTTCCTGAATCTGTTCTGGAATTCCTGGCACTCAAAATCACGACCAATATTCGTGAGTTGGAAGGGGCATTGAACCGTATCGTGGCCCATGCCGATGTGACGAAATCAGACATCACTCTGGAATCAACTCAAGAAGTGTTGCAGGATTTGCTCCGTTCATCCGACCGCCGCGTAACGATTGATGAAATCCAACGCCAAGTCGCCGAACATTACAATATCCGTCTGGCGGATATGCACTCCGCCCGCCGCGCCAGAAACGTGGCACGCCCAAGACAAGTGGCGATGTATCTCGCCAAACAATTGACGCCACGTTCCCTGCCAGAAATTGGTCGTAAATTCGGTGGCCGTGACCACACAACCGTCATGCACGCCGTGAAAAAAGTAGAGGAGTTGATCGCCGAAGATCCAAGCTTCTCACACGACGTAGAAACTTTGCGCAGGGCGTTGACAGCTTAATAAGGTGTAGCATGTTTAAAACATATACTACTCCCACTCCTGTTAATAAAAACTGGTTATCACGCGTCCTAAAAGAGGGGCGTGATGATAATGTTTCAGAAGTTTTAGAGTTAGGAGTTGCATTTCGTTCTGCGGGAGAAATTTTCCCTGATTTTAGGGCTGTGTTCATTCCAGTTCACAACGATCAGAGTCATGAAGAAATCCGCAGAAAAATTGCCCAAACCCAATGTGCCTCTGACTGGGTGGTGAGTATTCGTAAAGCGCATCCCATAAAAAAAGAGCCTATAAAAGAATTCTTTAGCCCTGTTATGAGACTGCTTTCTTTAACAAATTAGTTTTTAAAAGCCCTTCGAAAGAGGGGCTTTTTACATCTTTGCACCTATCGTTGCAATTATGATAAATAATAAGGTTGTAAAACATCATTTTACCTTGTGGGAAACTTGTGAATAACAAAGCTATTGCTTGGCGTGGGCGTCGTCTGTGCTATATTTAATCATCACAAACAAAATCGTTTTTTTAAGGGATATCCTCCTATGAAATTTAGTATTGATCGCGCCGCCCTTCTTCGTGCTTTGGCACACGTCCAGAGTGTTGTTGAACGCAGAAGCACAATCCCAATTCTCTCGAACGTGTTGCTCAAGGCTGATGATGGGATGTTGACCCTGTCGACAACCGACATGGACATCGAAATGACCGAAGCGATTGCCGCAGATGTTACAAAATCCGGACAGATTACGGCGCCGGCTGTGACACTCCACGACATTATCCGCAAATTCCCTGACGCATCAAAAGTGACTTTGGAACTTGATCCATCCGGTAACTTCATCACCGTGAAAGCGGGGCGTTCCGACTTCCGTTTGAGCAGTTTACCTGTGTCAGATTTCCCACAATTTGGTGGTGGTGATTTCCCGACCAGTTTTGCGGTGCGTGCGGCTGATTTGCGTGCCTTGATCGACCGTACAAAATTTGCAATGTCGACCGAAGAAACCCGTTACTATTTGAACGGTATCTACATCCACGCCGCAGAAAACGAAGGGGTTGCGGTGCTTCGTGCTGTATCCACCGACGGTCACCGTTTGGCACGTTTTGAGATGCCGTTGCCAGAAGGTGCAGCCGATATGCCGGGTGTCATTATTCCGCGCAAAACTGTTCTGGAACTTCGCAAGTTGCTGGAAGAAGCAGCAGATGAAATTCGCATTAAATTATCCGCGAATAAAATCACATTCGAATTTGATCATATCGTTCTGACATCCAAATTGATTGACGGAACATTCCCGGATTACCAACGCGTTATTCCATCGGGTAATGATAAGGTTGTTGAAATTGATCCTAAATTATTTTCATCAGCTATTGATCGTGTATCGACAATCTCTGACGGAAAATCACGCGCGGTTAAAATTTCTTTGAACGGCAAAACAATGACCCTCTCTGCCAACTCCGCAGAGTCGGGCAGTGCGAAAGAAGAAATCGAAGTTCAATCCGAAACAGATTCTTTGGAAATCGGCTTCAACGCCCGTTATTTGCTGGACATTACATCCCAAGTGGACGGCGAAGGATGCCGCATGACATTGTCAGACGCATCGTCCCCGACCATTATTCAGGACACCAGCGACCCAAGCTCACTCTATGTTTTGATGCCGCTTCGTGTCTAATGTCGGCACTCACTGAAATACGTTTGCGGAATTTCCGCTCTTATACCGAGGCCTGTCTGAACGGACTGGCCTCGTCCTTTGTGGTGCTCACGGGCGAAAACGGCGCGGGGAAAACCAATATATTAGAAGCCGTCTCATTGCTCTCCCCCGGAAAAGGCATGCGCAATGCCGATCTGGGCGACTTTCAAAATAAAAAAAATACGGATCCCGTCTGGGCGATCTCAGCCATTATTTCCACTCAATATGGTGAAATCAGGGCGGGCACAGGCCGTGACCCGACCAAAGAAAAACGCGTGGTGCATATTCAGGGCGAGGTCGCAAAAAATCAGGCACAACTCGCCG
>Ga0155195_145_pt7 | contig 36952 bp, 38 predicted proteins | sample RifCSPhighO2_02_FD_106163 | JGI IMG/M metagenome (GOLD analysis project Ga0155195, IMG submission 106163) | Alphaproteobacteria bacterium RIFCSPHIGHO2_02_FULL_46_13
TCAGGCCCTGTGATCACGCGGTCTTCTTGAAGGAGGGCATTCATCAATGTAGATTTACCCGCATTCGGACGCCCAACAATGGCAATACGAATCGGGGGACGGGTATTTCCATCAATCGCTTCTTCTTCGAGTGCGGGATCTTTCAGATCCAGAAATTCGAATGTTTCATCGCCTTCGATGCGGTCGAGATCTTCTTCACTCCAGAATTTTTGATTTTCGTCGTTATTGCCGATATCTTCCTTTTCTTCAGGGAAATAGGGCATCAGGGCGGTATAAAGTTCATCTATCCCGATCCCGTGTGCTGATGAGAAGGGAATAGGGTCACCAAGACCTAAGGCATAAGCTTCGCCCCGTGCAGTATCGGCCACGGAATCAGTTTCACATTTATTGACGAGCAGAATAATTGGTTTCTTTTGCTTGCGCAGCCATTGTGCGAAATGGTGATCAATCGGGGTCAGGCCTGAACGACCGTCCACCACGAATACAATCACATCACTAATGCCCAATGCCATTTCAGTTTGGCGGCGCATCCGTGCTTCCATGCTGTCATCGAATTTTTCTTCAAGACCCGCAGTATCCACAACGCGGATTTTCTGGTCAAGGATACGACCATCTGCCTCGCGCCAGTCGCGGGTGACACCGGGGGTATCATCAACGATTGCCAGTTGTTTTCCCGTCAGGCGGTTAAACAAAGTTGATTTTCCGACATTTGGTCGGCCAATAATTGCTACACGAAGCATAATAAAGTCATTACTTTCTAAAAAATATTATTTCCAAGCGGAAAGCGTTCCGTCCGTACTTACCAAGTAGAGTGTTTCACCGGCAACAATTGGCGGAACAGCTACATGAAAATCTAAATCCGTTTTGCGGATGAGTGTTCCATCTTGCGGAGAAATTTCTAAAAGCGCCTCGTCTGCACTGGTCAAAATCAATCTATTTCCGGCCATGATCGGACCATTCCATGCCAAAGCGTTTTGGGTCTTTCCTTCCTTGTCATAGGACGCAAGCGGCTTAACCCAAGCCAGTGTGCCCGTATCACGTCCCAATGCCACCAATTCGGCGTTAGAAGAGATGAAGAAAATCATGTTGCCTGAAATCCATGGGCTTTTTGCACCACCAATGTCGTATGTCCAGATACGTTGACCTGTTGTTTGGTCAATACTAACAAATTTTCCGCCGTAGCTGATTGCAAAAATTCTGCCCTTATCAATCACGGGAAGAGCCGCAATATCCGGAAGAGAAGAGGCTCCACCTGTATTCATACTTGGGGAGAGAGAATCGCTCCATGCAACAGAACCATTTTCTGCGCGTACGGCGGTCAATTCTCCGGATGACATCGGCGCAATCACAATATCATTATCAACCGCAGGGCTCGCAGCATAAATCAGGCTTGCGGATTCAGAGAGTCCTTCATATTTCCAAAGAAATTTTCCGGTTGCAGAATCGTAAGCTGCTAAATGGTTATCCAGTGTCAGGACATAAATTTTATCGCCCAAAATTGTGGGGGCGGCGCGGGAAGGTGAGGTTAATTGTGTGCGCCAAAGGATGCCGCCCTTTTGTGGGTTCATGGCGATCAATTCACCAAAGCCGTTGGTCGCGTACAGCATGCCTGCGGTGATGGACAATCCTCCGGCAATCACGTCCTCATCTTCTTTTTTGGGTCTGATGGTGTTTTCCCAGAGAGTTTTTCCTTTATTGATGTCGAAGGCTTTCACATTGGATCTGGAATCCATTGTATAAATAATACCGCTATAGACAACAGGTTGGGAGGTCAGAGGGAATTTGTCATTCGCACCTTTTCCGATGCTTGTTGACCATATTTTTTTCAGGCCGTTTTCTGAGAGGGCGACGTTTTGCAGATTGTGGTTGGGGTATCCGCCCGCTTGTGTCCAATAGTCATTTTTCCATGGGCTCGGTGCGACAAAACCCTCGGCCTTCAAGGTCGGGTCAGCCGCAATCAAAGATTTTTGAAGTTCTAAAACAGAAACGCGTTCCCCTTGCAATGGTGGTTTTTTATCTTTTTCAAATAGATTGCATCCGCCCATCAACAAAGTTGAAGAGAGAAGTAATAATAACGCAGGAGATTTGAAAGAGACATTTTTCATTATTTTGAACCCATTTTTATTTTATAGACTTCACTTAATGCTTTGACTTGATCCATGAAACTGGCAGGGAGATTGGTCATGGATGATAACGTGTCCAGATCGCTTTGAGCCCCTGCAAGGTCATTGTTTTTTGACGCTTTTACCAACGCAGAGATAAAAATGGCCTTGCTATTCCAAGGTGATTTTTTATCGGCAATCAAAGGGGATAAAGATTTCAAAAGATCTGCGCCCGTTGCTTTTTCATCGTGATCCAGTTGGATGGATACCATTTGAATGATCGCCAAATCTTTGTAGGCTTTATCAACCGACTTATTATCAATGACGTTTTTATAGGCGGTCATTGCTGACGCCCAATCTTTCTTATCAATGGCGATAGCTGCGCCATTTAATCCGGCCAAGGCACTGCCAGACCCTTTTTCTTCCTTGCTCAATTTTTCAAGAGCGGGGATCGGAGCCTTGTCTTTCAAAGCATCCAGAAACTGGGATGTTGACACTTCGTTCTGGCTTCTTTTATGCGCTGTCCAGAAGGACTGTGCCGCTGTACCAAGAATGGCTGCTGCCACGACTGCCAAGACAATCGTTCCATTTTCTTTCCAGAATTTAGCGGCCTTTTCGGCGCGCAGGGATTCTTCGACTTCTCTGAGGATATCAGGTCCGCTCATATTTTTGAGTCCTTCTCGGCTTAGTTACAATGAGGTTGGAGTGAGTTAAATGTATATCCGGATTTTTCAACCACTGTTTTCACCACATCTGATTTCAGATCAGTTTTTTGGGCAGAGGAAATTTTAACGGTGCCCGCAGCAACGTCAACTTCTACTTGTTTGACTCCTGGTAGCTTTTTCAAATTTTCACTGACTGTCATGGCGCAGGCCTCACATGTCATGCCTGATACTTTTGCAGTCGAGCAAGCCATTTTGGATTGTTTTGCCATAGCGGAATCGTTCATCGCAGTTTTAGGTTTGTCCATGCAATTGCAGCAAGCGGTCAAAGTCAGCAAGGTGGCTAGAATCAGAAATGATTTCATTGATAAATCCTCTAAAATTTCAAAGTATTGAATTGTTTAACGTGTAGCGAAGAGGGTGTAAAGCATTTGCTTTCATTTTATTTATGTAAATTATTTGCCATGAGGTTGGAATACATAAAACCGAGACAGGACATAATTTACGGTAAAAGACAGTCCGGTTGCAATAATTAAAGAAATTTGCGGGGATAGGCTGGAAAAAAGGCTGAATAATCCAAGACATCCAATGCGGACGGCTGCCCCGACCAAGCAGGTCTGAAGATATTTTCCAAATCCTTTCCATGAGGCCTCCAAATGGTGCTTTTTAAAGGTGATTTTGAGATGGATAAAATAATTGGTGATTGTCCCCGCGAGCAACCCACAGATACCAGATATAACCAAAGGACAGGCCAATAGATAAATCAACAAATTGGCCACCCCCAAATCCACGACAAGGCCGCCAAGGGTGAGCGTTGTATAAATGCAAATTTCACGAATATGGTGGCGACCTATGCGCATTATACCCTATTTTTCTTGAGGGGAGGGCATGTTGAGGTAGTGCAACCGACGTGTTTCTTTAATCAATCTAGAGGTACTATCCAGAATAAATCCGGTAAACAATGAAAACACTGCTGAAATCATTAATCCAACGCACAATATTGTAGAAGGGACGCGTTCAACTGATCCAGTTAATTTAAATTCCTCCCAGATCGGGAAGAATACAGCTAATGAGAAAATAGATAATATCAACGAGACGATTGAGAAAAAGATCAATGGTTTTTCCGTCCTAAACAAATTCATGATCGTCCATAAAATACGGATACCATCGCGGTAGGTATTCAATTTACTGAATGACCCTTCGGGGCGCGCGAAATAATCGGTATCCACTTCGGCAACAGGAAGGCCAAGTTCTAGAGCATGAATACTCATCTCTGTTTCTATTTCGAACCCTTTGGACAATGTCGGGAAAGATTTCACAAAGCGGCGGGAGAAAACGCGGTAGCCGGAGAGAATATCCTCAAACCTTTGTCCAAAGATGATTTTCAATGTCCCCGTCAGTGCATTGTTTCCCCAGCGATGTCCGGCGCGATAGGCATTCGGGTCATCTGTAATACGGCGACCAACCACCATGTCCAATGTTTCACTTTGCAATTTGGCAATCAATTCATTGGCGCGTGACACGTCATAGGTCATGTCACCATCCATCATTAAATAAATATCGGCATCAATATCGGCGAACATCCGGCGGACAACATTGCCTTTCCCTTTTTGGGGTTCGAACTTTACAATTGCGCCTGCTGCTGCGGCGATTTCACTGGTGCGGTCGGTTGAATTATTATCATAGACATAGATGGGGATGCGCGGCAGAGCTTGCTTTAAGGCTGTCACCAACTGCCCAATCGCCACTTCTTCGTTGTAACAGGGGAGGAGTACAGCAATACGTGGGGTGGCGGTTGACATTTTTATCCTCTTTAAAGTGATGCAAGTTTTAGCAGGGCGTCTGATATAAGTGTTTTGGATGGTGTTCCTGTGCGCTTTGTCTCGGCCTCGATTTCAGAGAGGCGCGCCAGAAGTCTTCGCAAATAAGGGCCTGAAAATTTATTGACCTGTGACTTGAATCGGTCTTCCTGTTTGAAAAAGACAGGTGGTTGTAATTTCTTCATGGCAAGTTCAATAGGTTGTCCATTTTCTTCGACATCGATTTTGACCTGATGCAAACGGCGAATATGGTTTTGAAGTGTACGTTCAATCACAATAATATCTGTGCCTTCGTCCATCAAACGGTGAAGGGTTGACATGGCTTTGAGAGGATTGCGCCCGAAGGTGGCCTCAACCAGATCATCCAATCCTTGGTCACCGCTCTCGCCGCAACTGGCTTGCGCGTCACGGAGGCTAATCATATTTTGAGTGGAACCGACATAGAGGCAGAGTTTTTCAATCTCCATCTTGGCTGTCGCCCGATCGCCTTTTAAAGCTTGGGATAGCCATGTGACCGCATCCCCTTCAATGGCTTTGCCTTGTTCTCTGATTTGGTCGCGGATAAAGGCAACCATATCCCGTTCATCGGGGATATAGCAGGGGATGGCGGCGGCATTGGGGGCATCTTCGCAATGTTTTCGAAGGGCATCGCGCGGGCCTAATGCGCCACCTTCGATGACCACCAAAGCCCCGTCCGACGGGTTGGATTTCAACCAGTCTTTCAGGTGAACGGCAAATTTATTATCAACATCCGTAATGCGGATCAGGCGCGTGCCGCCCATTAAGGACTGTGCATTCACCTCGTCAAAAAAGCGCGAGGCATCACCTTCGATAAGTTCACCCGTTAAATGCGCCGCATTGAACGGATCATTCAAATCAGGAACGATTTTCAGGCCGAGCATCTTCGCGCGTTCTTTGACTAACCCTTGGTCAGGGCCATAGACAAGAATGGCACGCACCGCTTTATCGGGCGATTTCAAAAATCCGTCAATCTGGCGCGCCTGAAGCTTCATCTTAATTTCATTTGTGACTGTAATAAAGGGATAGGTTCAGTTCGATCTGGCGTGCCAAATCACTTAACCCGCTTTCTCGTGCGGCCTGTTCGGTCACGCGGGTTGCAAATTCGCTCCCCAAAATATTGAAACTTGTGACAGTTTGAATGGGGCGGCTTAGCACGGTTGTCCCTTTGTCATCGACCAGTGTCATCACCGCGGTTAAACGAAGCTGGGCGCGTGTGGCGTCCGATGACTTGGTTAAATCCAACTCTGTCCGCACTTCACTGATTTTTGAAACTTTCAATGTCGCTATCGGGTTGCTCGGGTATCCGGAACGATAGAGACGGTCAATCAAATGGTTTCTAAGGGTCTGTCCTTCCCTGTCGGGAATAATATCAATCCCGATTTGGGAAAGCTGGTCAGACACCGCCGCAGGTTGTCCGGACAATTCGTTTGACGAATGTTGCCCATACATAGGCTCGAACCCGCATCCTGTCACAAATGCCGTGGTTAAACCCATAAGAATCGAAAATTGAATAAATTTGGTCATAAACCCAGCCTATACAATTCCGCGCCGTAAGAAAATAACCTTTTGCGTTATTTTGGGCGTTCTGTTAGAAAAACCCATAATGCGCCCGTAGCTCAGCTGGATAGAGCGTTGCCCTCCGAAGGCAAAGGTCGTGGGTTCGAATCTCGCCGGGCGCACCATACAAAAACACCCCCAAACGGGGGTGTTTTTGTATGTCTTATTTCAACTTATTCTTAAAATATTCCAAGAAGTCACTATCTGGCGAGAGGAGGAGGGTGGTTTCTCCGTTTGCCAGTGATTTTTTGTAGGCTTCAAGGGAGCGATAGAAGGCATAGAATTTAGGGTCTTGGCTGTAGGCCTTGCCGTAGATTTCGATGGCAGCTTTATCGCCTTCCCCGCGGAGGGTTTCTGACTCGCGCTGGGCTTCGGCGATGAGGATGGTGCGTTCTTTATCGGCTTTTGATTTGATCTCAAGGGATAATTGTTCGCCTTCTGCGCGTGCTTCTTGGGCTTCGCGGGAGCGCTCGGATCTCATGCGGTCAAAGGTGGCTTGGGTGACTTGTTCAGGCAGGTCAGCGCGAACAATGCGCACATCCACAACTTCAATCCCGAAACGTTTGGCTTCGGCATTCACGGTTTGTTGAATATCTTCCATTAGAGCATCACGCTTGTTAGAGAGAATATCCTGAAGCGTTGCTTTCCCCATCGCACTGCGGACGGCAGAGTTGATGATGGTATAAAGACGGGTTTGCGCGCCCGATTCCGTATTCAAAGTCTGGAAGAACTTTAAAATATCAACGATTTTATAGCGGGCGAAGGAGTCGACCAAAAGACGTTTCTGGTCAGCCAATAAAACTTCTTCCGCGGGTGGATCAACATTCAGGATTCTTTTTTCAAAGACACGGGTTTGATCGAGGATTGAGAGTTTAAAGTGAAGTCCCGGTTCAGCAATCTGGTCTTTCGGGTTCCCGAAACGCATCACCAGAACCTGTTGGTTTTCTTGCACAGTAAACACAGAGGTCGAGAAAAAGATGAAAACAACAATCGCGGTGATTGCTAAAGAAACAAGTTTACCTTCGTTCATTATTTGGCATCCTTTTTAAGTTCATTCAGGGGAAGGTATGGCAAAACATTGCTGTCTTTATTGCCCAGAATAACCGTTTTGGTGTTCTGCAGAATACCTTCCATAGCTTCGAGATACATGCGTTCAGAGGTAACTGTCGGCGCATTTTTATAGGCGGCTAAGATCGAGTTAAAGCGGCTGGCATCCCCAGTTGCTTGGCTTACAATCTGTTGTTTGTAGGCACTAGCGGCTTGGCGCATTTTTTCGGCCTCCCCTTTGGCGCGCGGAATAATATCGTTGCGGTAGGCTTCGGCCAAGTTTCTCAATTCTTCTTTTTTCTGTCTGGCACGTTGCACATCGTTGAACGCGTCAACCACAGCATCAGGCGGATCAACCTTTTGCAGTTGAACGTTATTGATGGTCACGCCGGTGTGATATTCATCCAGCAATTTTTGCATCAGGATACGCGCATCGCTTTGGATTTTTGTACGCGCATCGGTCAGTGCGGGTTGGATATTGGTTTGACCAATAATCTCGCGCATTGTGCTGGCTGCAACCATGGCAATGGTGTCTTCGGGGTCACGGACGGAATAAAGGAAATCTTTGGCATTGCCAACGCGCCACAACACAACAAAGTTAATATCAACGATGTTCTCGTCTCCTGTGAGCATCAGGCTTTCGGTGTGGGTATTTTTGCTTGCGGTGCTATATCCTGTATCATCAGTGTTATATCCGATTTGAATACGGCGTTCGGTGGTGACGTCTACCACATTGACGGATTGGATAGGCCACGGCATTTTCCATTTTGGGCCCGGAACTTCATCCGTCCGCGTATATTTCCCGAAAGTCAGAACAACGCCGTTCTGGTTTGGTTGAACGAAATAGAGGCCGCTTAACAGCCACAAAATAATGGCGGCTATAATTCCGATGGTCAGATAGCGACCGGAATTTGCATTTCCGCCGTTACCGCCCGGGACATTATTGTCGAAAATGGTTTTGGCTTTGCGGAACAAAGCGTCAAAATCAATGTCATTATTGTCGGGGGAGTTGCCGGAGGGGCGATTCTGGCGGTTATTATCCTTATCCTGATTGCCTTGAGGTTTTCCCCAAGGGTTAGGGCGCCCGTCATTATCATTATTCCAAGTCATTTTTTCGTCCTTAAAATTATTACCCCTAGACTTTAGCTTTTTTCTGACTAAAAACAACTGAAACCAAACAAATTTCAGAAATTTGGGCGAAATAATATGATGTTTTCATTCTTAAAACGAAACACGCTTCCTTCGGCATCCAGTATCCGCCAGAAAATCGAACCTTTGGCGGCGGGAGTCTTTGTGATTGAAGATGTCAAAATATCGGCAAACGGACAGGCGATTGTCGTATTACAACCTTTGATCCAAAATGATGGTGTGGAAGCGCAACGTCAAAAAATTGAAGATGTGGTTGCTGGCCTAAAAGGCGTTAAAAAAGCGATGGTGATTTTGACAGGTCAGAAACAACCCTCTCCATCCACTCCACCTAAACAAAAACCATCATCTGATATTGCAGGTCTTCCTCCTGTTATTATTGCCGTTGCATCGGGCAAAGGCGGAGTGGGGAAATCAACTGTTGCGGTTAACCTTGCCATTGCCCTGTCACAGATGGGCAAAAAAGTCGGTATTCTGGATGCCGATATTTACGGCCCGTCTTTACCGAGATTATTAGGTGTCCAAGATAAGAAATCAGAGCAGGGTGAAGACGGACAATTACAACCGATCGAAGCGCACGGCCTCAAAGCCATGTCGATGGGTTTTCTGGTGAACGAAGAAACCGCGATGATCTGGCGCGGGCCGATGGTGCAATCTGCGCTCCTTCAAATGCTCCGCGATGTGAACTGGACGGGGCTTGATATTCTGGTGATTGATATGCCGCCGGGGACGGGGGATATTCACCTGACTTTGGCGCAACGTGTGCCGTTGTCAGGCGGGGTTGTTGTCTCCACCCCTCAAGACATTGCGTTGATTGATGCGCGTAAGGGATTAGAGATGTTTAAGAAAGTCGCCGTCCCTATTTTGGGGATTGTTGAAAACATGTCTTATTATTGCTGTACCGCCTGCGGTCACCGCGAAGATATTTTCGGGCATGGCGGAGCAAAGGCCGAGGCAGATAAAATCGGTGTTCCGTTCCTGGGTGAAATCCCGCTTCATACTCTGATCAGATCAATGTCCGATGCTGGAACACCCGTGACACTTTCTGCAACAGAAAGTGATCAGGCAAAAGCTTTTAAAATGATCGCCGAACGCGTATTGTCTGGCCTATCTGTTACACAGAAAACTGCCCCCACCATCCGAATGGAAGAGTAAATAAAAATGAAGCCCCATAACATTGAGTTGATTATTTTTGATTGTGACGGAACTCTGGCGGACTCGGAAGATTTGAATAATCAAGCAACAGCAGATATTCTCTCCGCCGCAGGCTATCCTCAATATGATTATGATTTTTGTATGAATGAACTGGTGGGTAAAGATATGACATCAGTCAAAAAATACATTGAAGAAAAAGAAAATAAAAAATTACCAGATGATTTTATTCAACAGTTTATCCAGCTTGTTCTGGAGCGGTTGCATGGTGGTTTGAAACCAGTTCTTGGTGCTGAAATGGCCGTTGACACCTTATCGAAGCATTATAAAGTTTGTGTGGCTTCAAACGGCGAGCGGAATAATGTTTTAAGCTCTGTTCGGGCGATTAGCCTTTATGATTATTTTGGGGACGATAGAATCTTTACCAAATCCCAAGTTTTGCGCGGTAAGCCAGCCCCCGACCTTTTCCTCTTTGCGGCCGAGCAAATGGGGGTTGATCCAGCCAGATGCGTTGTTGTTGAAGATAGTATGGCAGGGGTGGGCGCGGGGCTTGCGGCGGGGATGTTGACCATTGGTATTACGACGGTCAGCCATGACCCTGAGCAGATACGCAAAGATATGAAAAACGCCGGAGTCGTTCATATCCTTGACTCTTGGCCAGAAATCACTAAGTTCATTCAAGCTCTTTAGTGGGGCTTGTGGATAGGCTCAAAAATGTCTCTTGCATTAATCGCAAAGGCCGTCTAAGTTTCATCCGTTCTGAAAATTAAGTTAAACAAACACAGGAATTATAAGTTATGAGCGATATTGCTGACCGCGTTAAAAAAATTGTTGTCGAACACCTTGGTGTTGATGAAGGTAAAGTAACCGAAACATCAAGCTTTATTGATGATTTGGGCGCTGACTCACTGGATACAGTTGAATTGGTTATGGCCTTCGAAGAAGAATTCAATATTGAAATTCCTGACGACGCTGCTGAAAAAATTCAAACAGTTGGCGATGCAGTAAGTTTCATCAGCTCAAAAGCTGCTTAGGCTTCTCTGAAACAATGAAGTAAATTTTTTGAAGGGCCGCTCTTTCCGGATATTCTGGGTGTGGCCCTTTTCCATTATTCAAAAATATAAATAATATATGTGGGTTTTATGAGACGCGTTGTTATTACAGGTATGGGAATTGTATCTCCGCTAGGTGTGGGGGTCGATAAAAACTGGGCAGAATTGACCAATGGTAAAAGCGGGATCAGAAAGATCACTCGTTTCGATGCATCAGACATGTCGTCCCAGATTGCTGGTATGGTTCCCTATCAAAGCGAAGGTGCTGCGGACGGATTTAACGCCGATGACACACTCGCCCCCAAAGAACAAAAGAAAGTCGATACATTTATTCTGTACGGAATGATGGCGGCTGACGAAGCTGTTGCCGATTCAGGCTGGAAACCATCCAATGTCCATGAACAAGAACGCACTGGCGTGATGATCGGTTCAGGTATCGGCGGATTACAAAGTATTTATGAAACATCCGAAACACTCATTCAAAAAGGCCCGCGCCGCGTGTCGCCTTTCTCTGTTCCTGCGATGTTGATCAACTTGGCTTCTGGTCATGTATCGATTAAGCATGGTTTCAAAGGCCCTAACCACTCTGTGGTAACGGCATGTGCCACGGGTTCACATGCAATTGGTGATGCTGCGCGTCTGATTATGATGGACGATGCTGATGTGATGGTTGCAGGTGGTGCAGAAGCCGCAGTTAATCGTCTGGGTGTTGCGAGCTTTGCGGCATGCCGCGCTTTATCGACTTCTTACAATGATAACCCTGAAGCAGGTTCACGTCCGTTCGATGAAGGTCTTGATGGTTTCGTGATTGCCGAAGGCGCTGGGGTTGTTGTTCTCGAAGAATATGAACACGCGAAAAAACGTGGTGCAAAAATCTATGCCGAAGTTGTGGGCTATGGTCTTTCAGGTGACGCCTATCACATGACATCCCCTGCAGAAGATGGTGATGGTGGATACCGTGCGATGAAGGCTGCGATGAAACGTGCTGGGGTCAATCCGTCCGATATCGACTATATCAATGCCCACGGTACATCAACCCCGATGGGTGATGGTATTGAATGTGGCGCGGTGAAACGCCTGTTTGGAAATGCGATTGAAACTGTTTCAATGTCATCTACAAAATCGGCCATTGGTCACTTGTTGGGTGCTGCTGGTGCGGTCGAGGCGATTTATTCGGTCAAGGCTATTCAAACAGGGATTATGCCCCCAACCCTCAACCTTGAAAACGTGTCAGAGCCATGTCAGGGAATTGATCTGGTTCCGAAAGTTGCCAAGGAAAAGAAAATCAATACCGTTCTCTCCAACTCTTTCGGGTTTGGTGGAACGAATGCGTCCTTGGTTTTAAAAGCTGTATAATCAATTTCATTCCCTTATCAAAGGGGATGTTTTTTGAGGTGGGTGTGGCATGAAATTTCTGATTTTCAAATTATTCATCTCGTTGATTATTTTGGCTGTGGCACTGATGGGTGGGGTTGCCTATTTCGGCTATACCCATTTCAAAACCCCTTCGACAAATGCTGTTGAAAAATTGGTAATGGTTCCGAAAGGTTCGGGAATCATGATGATTGCCGACCAGTTGAAGGCCGAGCAGATTATTTCTGATTCCTATACATTCATTGTAGCCTCTAAAATACTCCCCCCCAGAGATACGATTAAGGCTGGTGAGTATCAGTTCCAACCGCATACCAGTATGTCGGATGTGATTGCCAAATTAAAAAAAGGTGAAACCTATAAACGCAAATTCACGATAGCCGAAGGTTTAACCAGCTATACGATTTTGGAAAAATTGAAAACTGTTCCGGATATCGGCATCACAGAAATAGAAATACCCGCAGAAGGATCATTGCTTCCTGATACATATCAGTATGAAAAAAATGAAACGATTGTCGCTATCATTGCCCGCATGCAAGCCGCCCAGAAAAAACTGATTGAACGGGAATGGCCGAACAGGGATCAGAATTTGCCCTTCACTACAATTGACCAAGCCTTGACCTTGGCCTCTATCGTTGAAAAAGAAACAGGTGTTGCGGAAGAGCGCAAGCGGATTGCAGGCGTTTTTGTCAATCGCCTGCGTCAAGGGATGCCATTACAAACCGACCCAACGGTTATTTATGCCCTGACCAACGGGCAACCCCAAAATGGCGGGCAAGGGCCGTTGGGGCGTCGGTTGCTGAGCAAAGATCTGGAAATCGATTCGCCTTATAATACTTATAAAAATATCGGCCTCCCTCCGACCCCTATTGCCAATGCGGGGCGAGATGCGATTCTGGCTGTCCTCCACCCTGAACCGAATGATTTCCTGTATTTTGTCGCGGACGGTACGGGCGGGCATATTTTTGCAAAAACATTGGCCGAGCATAACCAGAACGTCGCCAACTGGCGTAAAATCAGGTCTGAACAGTAAATTGTGACTTGTTTCTATGAAAAGATTGATTTCTTTTCATAAGTTATTTAAAAGAAATTATTATGAACAAAGAAAAAAAATACGGTGTGTGGGACGATTTCTTTCAAAGCGAGTTCTCCCCTGAAAATTATAAAATATTCAGTGATGCTGCTATTTCTCGCGCACAGATTTTTATGAGTAGCGTTCAAAGCGGTCTGGTGCAAATTGATGATGGTTTAACCACTCAATCTTTCAACCCCGAACTGGATCAATGGGTTTCTGAAAATGATGATTTGTTAACAGAACTTGTTCGCGATATTCAATCCCATATTCGTTCTGTTGTCGAATTTTCACTTCCTGCGCATGATGAACGACAAATCATGTTCAAAGATGCGGCGGAAGGTCTGCGTTTTTACCAAATGGAAAAACCTCAAGGGTACAAAGCGACTTTTGTCATTCCCATGTTTGCCCATGATATTGGCAGATTGTTAGAAGGACGACTTTATGCCCCCCTCAATAACCCGCATGACCAATGGACGCCTCATTCGAAATTTAGTTTCCTGATGTTGCAAAAAATTCTTGAGCAACCTCAATATCAAAAAATACCCAAGGCCTTAAAAGATCATTATCTTTATGCGGTTCTAGCGCATTCAGGAGACAATGGGGTTTCATATATGTCTCGGGCGGTGCAGACCTGTGACCGGATGCAGTTGATCGGAGCAGAAGGTTTCTATCGTGCCCTGTCCTACGGAACATGTTTGATGGATGCAGATATTAAATATCCTGAAGATCCTCATTATAAATACACGTTACCGAATATGTTCGAGCATCAATCCGTTTTATCTATCTTGGAATATTGTTCTCGGAATATGCGGCAGAATATTGGTACGGTGCATGCGTCATGGCAACACCGGATTGCTGTAGAAAATGTTGTTCTTTTAAAAGCCGCTTGCGAGGGGAATGATGAATTAACGAATCGTCTATTCGCCCCTGAATGTGATATTGACTGCGCATTTGGTCCTCAAAAAGGAAGGATTGATGCAACGGTTTTACACGATGCTGATCTCTTGTATGCTTGCTCCAAAGTCCCTGAAGTGAAATGGTCGCCCTACGAAGTCGCATCAGTGGCAGTTCGGGCAATAGAGATGCCTATGGGTGCGGCAAAACTTTCTGATAGCATGAAGAAATCTATTCATCGTGCTGTGGGTGATATGTCCGATGTTGAGCGAAAATCATTGTTCCTGATGATGTCCTTGGCAGATCAATTTCGTGCCGAGCAAGACGAGATTGATCAAGGCGTCTCTTTACTGTGTGAAGCTGATCAAAACGGATATGTTCGCACGATAGCGAAGGCTATCCGTGGATATACAAATCATGCACCTGTTGCGGTGGTATGTGCCGCACCATTTCACTTGGGTTCTGTTTCACCGTCGTACGAGTTATAAGTTATTGGAACTTTGTTAGATGTCAGATGTTTGCGAGTCGTAGAAATTCTGTAAACAGCAAAGGATATTTCCATGTCTCTTTCGAGCATACTCATTATTATACTTATTCTCTTCCTTGTCGGGGCATTGCCAGCATGGCCGCATAGTAAAAGCTGGGGCTATTGGCCGAGTGGTGGCTTGGGGACTGTTTTGATTATCATTCTCATTTTAATGCTCATGGGACGCTTTTAGAGTTCCGATAATGAAATTGTTTTGAATTTTTGAAAATCCCGCACCTGCGGGTTTTTTTCTGTTTATGGATAAGCAGGTGATAAAAAATTTGTTGTTAAAGTTTCAATTGCAAGGATTTGAGGAACTGTGCGTATTGCTAGAGTAGCAATTTTCCAATAAATTATAGGATTAACATTGTCAGAGTTCCCGTTTTGAATCGTTTTCTTAAATCATGTCTGATGCTAGGTGTTTTTGAATCATTGGTCGTATGCCCAATGATGGCCTCTGCGCAGGTCACTGGTCCCGCTGATGCTGGGCGGGTCGAAAATCGTATCAAAATAATTCCACCGGTACATACGATGAAAGCTCTGCCTAGGATCGGGGGTAAGGTCGAGAGTCAGTCCGCTCCACTGGGAAGTGATCAAATCACCTTCGTCTTAAAGGGAATTCAATTAAAAGGCGGCGAAGATATTTCTGATGGGAAAATACAATCTGCTTACGCTGAATTTATAAATCAAAAAATTAGTCTGGATAAAGTCTGGCTGATTGCATCACGCATTACAAATATCCTCCAAAATGAGGGGTATTTTTTATCGAGAGTTTATGTCCCTCAACAGGAAATTAACGACGGAACAATTCATCTGACCGTTGTTGAAGGGTATATCAGCGAAGTCAATTTAGATGAACAGGCCAAGAATAACCATTTTGTTTCAGAATGGATTAACCGCATCATCAATCAAAAACCTGTAAGAATAAAGGATGTCGAAAGTTTTTTATTGCGTCTGAATGATTTACCTGGTGGAAGTTACCGTGCTGTACTTGAACTTCCGCTTGATAAGAATGCACCCGAAGGCGCAACGCGCATCAGCATCTTGTCTGTTCCTCAGAAAATAAAGGGAAGGACGACCATAGACAATTTCGGGTCACGGTATCTGGGCCCTGTTGAAATCACACAACAAATTTCAGCGTCCTTGATCCCGAACCACAGAACTGATCTTACATTTCTATCGGCCATTCCTGCCAGTGAATTGAAATATGGCGGCATCACGCAAAATATTACTTTGGGATATTCCTTCGGTATGGATTTATCCGCGAGCCTGACAGGTGCGCATCCTGGCTATACACTGAAGGTGCAGAATATTATCAACCAATCACAAAACTATGGCTTTGGATTCACTTTCTATCCAATTCGTCAGCGTGATGAGAATCTATCTTTTAGATTAGGGTATGAAGGGCGCGATGTTGACTCCAAAATATTGGAAGATATTCCCCTTACCAAGGACCATATTAGAATGATCCGCGCTAGCGCAAACTATCAAAAACAAGATTCGAGCGGAGGGTATAATTTAGGAGATATAATTCTGTCTCATGGCTTGTCGCTATTTGGTGCAAGTGATGTAGGGGATGCAGACCTGTCGCGGAGCCAGGCGAAACCAGACAGCAAAAAAGTAGAAGCTTCCTATTCGCGCATCCAAACACTTCCTTATAATTTTTCAGGGGTGGTATCATTGAGCGGGCAATGGGCATCTGCTCCCTTATATGCCAGTGAGGAATTCGGGTTTGGCGGACAAAATTTTGGTCGCGCTTACGATAGTTCCGAAATCACGGGTGATAGCGGGGTCGCTAGCAGTTTTGAATTGCGTTACCAAGGACTGCCATCACGCTATAATATTTCTGTGATGCCCTATATGTTTTATGACATTGGTAAGGTTTGGAATAAGGACAGAGGATCAGAAGCCCCTGTATCCGCTAGTTCGACTGGGGCAGGGTTTCGTGTTGCCACTGATATAGGTTTGAATGCCAATTTGGGATTTGCCGTGCCCCTAACGCGGGATATTTCCACTCCGCTGAACGGGCATAAGCAAGGCCCGCGCTATATGTTCCAAATGTCATATGATTTCTAATCACTCTTTTTATTAACATTACGGGTATAAAAGGCTCTATAATATTTTCCTGACAGTGCCATGATTATTCTCACATGGTGAATAGAGAGAGATAATATGCAAAAAAGTGAAATCGTAGGCCTTACCTCGGCGGAAGCTAACCAAATTCTAAAATCAGAAGGGCATAACGAGCTTCCGGCAGAGGGAAAACGATCCCCATTCTCAATCGTGAAGGGGGTGATTGGCGAGCCGATGTTTGCGTTACTGATTACGGCTGCAATTATTTATCTGATTATTGGTGATTTGAAAGATGCGCTTGTCCTGTCTGGCTTTGCGATGATCTCTGTTGCCATTACCATTATTCAGGAATGGCGAAGTGAGAAAGTATTAGAAGCCCTCCGCGATTTAACAAGTCCCCGCGCATTAGTGCTGAGAGATGGAAACCCTCAAAGAATAGCAGGAAGAGAAGTCGTTCGCGGGGACATAATTATCTTGGCTGAAGGGGATCGAGTTCCGGCTGATGCTAAACTCGTAACACCTGATATTATACTGACGGATGAGTCTCTCCTGACGGGGGAATCAATGCCGGTTACGAAGAATGCCGATACCGACAATATGATTTATGCAGGCACATTGATTGTTAGGGGAAGTGCAAGAGCAATTGTTACCGCCACAGGGTTAAAGAGTGAAATCGGAAAAATTGGTCAGGCTCTCCATTCTGTTGAGATGGAGCAACCGCGCTTGCGTCAGCAAACCAAAAAGATTGTGATGATCTTCGCACTGATCAGTGGGGTGCTAAGCGGATTGGTTGTCTTGCTTTACGGCCTGTTACACCATGATTGGTTGCAAGGGGCTCTCAGTGGGTTGGCGCTCGGAATGGCGATGTTGCCAGAGGAGTTCCCGCTTGTTTTGACTGTTTTTATGGTGATGGGGGCATGGCGTATTTCCAAGGTGCATGTGTTGACACGCAAAGCATCCGCCATCGAAACATTGGGATCGGCAACAGTTTTATGTACCGACAAAACGGGGACATTGACCCAGAATAAAATGTCGATTGTTTATTTAAAGGCAGATGAACAAGAGTGGTCTGGTGACACAGCAGAGCATATCTCTCCTGAAATTATGCATCTTTTAAAATCAGGTGCGATGGCCAGTAAACTGGATTCCTATGATTCTATGGATATAGCCTTCTTTGAGAATCCTTTGTTGAAATCAGAAGGGGGGAGCCATTTAAAACCGGATTTTCAGTTCGGATTACAACCGAGTTTATTGATGATGGCAGAGGGGTATCAGCAAGATGATAAATCTTACAATGTTTTTGCCAAGGGAGCCCCTGAAACCATTGCTAAAGCTTGTCGTTTGAGCCCCGAACAAACCCAGAAGATCCTTGGCGATGTTGGAAATTTAGCCAAAAAAGGTCTGCGAATTTTAGCGGTTGCAGAAGCTCAATTGGCGGCTGGAATGTCTCCGCCAGATTCCGCAGATCAATTTGAATATCGGTTCTTGGGGCTTGTGGGTTTTGCCGATCCGCTCCGTGAAAATGTGCCTGCAGCGGTTGCAGAATGCCGCACAGCAGGGATTCGTATTATTATGATTACGGGAGATTTTCCTGTGACAGCCCAATCCATTGCGGCTCAAGCAGGGCTCAATCACAAAATAGTTCTGACAGGTGATGAGGTCGGAAAACTGGATGAAGCAGGGCTTCAGAATGCGGTTAAAACAACCAATATCTTTGCCCGTATTTCTCCGGATCAGAAACTACGCATCGTGCAGGCATTAAAGGCAAATGGTGATGTTGTTGCAATGACAGGGGATGGAGTCAATGATGCGCCATCCCTTAAAGCCGCTCATATCGGGGTTGCTATGGGATTACGGGGAACAGATGTGGCGCGGGAAGCATCATCGATTGTATTGCTCGATGATAATTTTGCGTCTTTGGTTCATACCATTGCATTGGGGCGCAGAATTTATGATAATTTGCGGAAGGCTATGGTTTATATTGTGGCAGTCCATGTGCCGATTGCAGGGCTTGCTTTATTGCCACTGATATTTGATAAACCGCTTATCCTCACACCCTTACTGATCGCGTTGATGGAAATGGTCATTGATCCTGCCTGCTCAATTGTTCTGGAGGCAGAGCAGGCAGAACGGAATGTGATGAAACGCCCGCCGCGCAGTCCGTCATCTCCGTTACTCACGTCATCCGCCTTATTATGGGGGGGAACACAGGGGGGAATTGCTTTGGCCATTCTGGGCGCAATGTGGGTCATTGCTCATCAAAATGGAATGACTGAGAAAGAAATCAGATCCCTGATATTCATCTCCCTGATTATCATTAATTTATCCCTCATTCTGATTAACAGGTCATTCAGTGCCTCTATCCTTAAAATATTTAAACATAAAAACCCTATTCTCGGTTGGGGGACGATTGGAATGGCGGTTCTTTTTGCAATTATTTTCTTCACACCGTTTTCCAAGGAACTATTTAACTTGGGCGATGTTCATTTCCATGATGTGATGTTTGCATTGCTGGCGGGCATTATCTCAATGGTACTTCTCGAAGGAATGAAGCCAATTTTTAGAGGAAAGGCCTTTAACTGATTTCAGATAATAGAGTTGAATGGCTATTTATAATGAGTGATAGACTCTTCGCAAAATCAGGTATACGGTTCTCAAAATACAATTTTAAATATCTATAAGTTTCCGACAGCACCCCCGCATTCGGACATACGCCGAGCCCCGTCGTGCGGGAGATGAAGGCTATTATGGTGAAAATACTTATTGCGGAAGACAATATCCTTCTTGCGGATATGCTTGAAATTTTTCTTGAATCTGAAGGGTATGAAGTCTGTGGAATTGCATCCACGGTCAATCAGGCCGTCATGCTGGCTGATTTGCATCAACCCGATATTGCGATTCTGGATTACAGATTGGCGCATGGCGAATTCGGGTCGCAAATACGCCCCCTTCTTGAAGGGGATCGCGGCATGGGCATACTATATGTATCGGGTGACTCGCTGAATACAATATTGACCAAAGCCGATGGCGATGCCTATATCCAAAAACCATATGCCATGAATGACCTTATTCGCGCACTTGGTATTGTTATCGAGATGAAGTCGGGTGTGGTTGTTGCGCCTTCTATGTTTCCAAGAGGGTTTAATATTTTAGAAAATGCCTTTGAATCTAAACTGGCAACGGCATGACCCGCACCATCGAAAGATTGCTCAGGCAGCAAGCAGCACTTGCTAATTTTGGAAGCTTTGCATTTGGCGAAACAGATTTACAAAAAATTCTGATGGAGGCCTCGCGCATTTGTGCGGAAAGTCTCAATGTTCCATATTCAAAAATTTGCCGTTACAGATCTGCTGAGAATGATTTGTTGGTTATTGCCGGATACGGATGGGAACCAGGGGTGATTGGACACGTCATATCTCAAGCAGATGAAAGCTCCACCCAAGGGCGCGCATTTATAACCGGCGAGCCTGTAATTCTTGAAGATGTCCGAAAGAATAATAGTTACAACCTCCCTGACTTTTACGCGCAACATCACATCATCTCAACCGTTGATGTTTTGATAAAAGGGTCTTGTGGGCCTTTCGGCGTGTTGGAAGTAGATTGTTCCGAACAACATACGTTTGACGAACATGATATAAATTTTTTAACAGGCTTCGCAAACGTGGTTGCCGAAGCCGCAGGAACTGCCGAACGGACAATGACTTTGCAGGCGGCTATTGTGCAAATGAAAAAACTTGTTGAGGAGAAAAATGTGCTTGCCGCAGAACTCCAGCACAGAGTTCGTAACAATCTGCAACTCGTCTACGGAATGCTGATGCGACAAATCGAAATTGCCGAAGGGAACGATAAAGAAGGCATTAAATCAATCGCCCGCCGTGTGATGAGCCTTGCCAATATTTACGATCATTTGCTGGGGCATGGTCTTGTTTCAACAATTGATTTCGGGGCGTATCTAGAATCTTTGTGTGCCAACCTTCATGCCTTTCAGGAAAAAGGCGAATTCGAAATCACACTTGTTTGTGAAACAGAAGAAATGTTTCTGGATTTGGATTTGGTTAGCTCTCTGGGCATTATCGTGACAGAGATTGCATCCAACGCCTATCTTCATGCCTTCCCAAAATCCGCAGGAACAATCAAAATTGTCCTCGTCCATAAAGACGGCAACGGAATTCTAACTATCTCAGATAACGGAACAGGCTTCGTGGCTCAAAAAGAAAGCAAACGCCACGGCATCGGCCTCATCAAACGCCTCATGGAACACGCAAAAGGAACCGCAGAATTAAAATCCGACAAGGGAACAATCTGGACATTGATGTTTCCGGTGGAAGAAAAGATAAATGGTGGCGGCGGAGGGATACGTATTTAATGAATAATTATTTGATATTAAATGACATTTATAAATCTAATTATTGTTTGTGCCCCCAAATGTGCCCCCAAGAAGTATTGTTGGAAAATATTTATGAATCATAATGTTTCGATTAACGATATACACATTACTCGCTTCCAGTAATTTGCAAAGGGAGCAGCGTCAATCGCTGATTGCAAGACCGCTTCTTTAAAAGAATGCATGTCCATTTTTTTAAGGCAACTATTCATCTGTGCTTCAATTTCGACAAGAGCAGGTCCAGCAAACACTTTGTATCGTTTGGCAAGGTCAAATGTTTCGAAATGATTTTTTGCTCGATCCTTATCAGTTTGAGTCCAATAAGATGGAAACTTTGTATAATAGCTCATTGAGTTTGGCTCACCAGCTAGACCCAGATTATATGTTGCAAATATCCATTGTTCATTAAAAAAGCGAGTATTATCCAAAAAAGGATGAATGAACTGGTCTTTTGCAACCCTTGCAAAATTTTCTCCTTTGCCATCCATATTGCACTCCCAGCAGCAAGGTATAAGATTTAAAGGAAGAATCGAGAACTGGGGAAAATGTGCTTTAGGCATAAAGTGGTCCAAGTTTCTAGGCCGACCAATTCCCCCACAAAAAGGGCATTGGCCGTTTGCTGAGTTTAATAAACTATCATAGACAGCTCTACCGGGATGCTTTCCTCGTAAATAATATTCGTAAAGATTTATAAATTCACTTTTTCTTAGATTTGCTGCAATAATTGGATCACCGATTGATGCTTGAGGAACAGTAAACAAATTACCTGCGATTCCAAGTGAGCGATAATTCTCGGCAATATCTGCTAGTTCGCCTGCTCCATCCTCTAACTTTTTTAGTAAAACAGTGTTTCTTTCAATCCCGTCTTTACATTCTTTTACTGATTGATCCCAACTAACGGACGGTACACTCATTCTAAGCATTGTTTACCTCGTCATCACGATTTAAAACCAACGCCTTGAGTATTGCACGCCCTTCAATGCCAATTTGTCCTTGATATTCTTCAAGGATTTCTGTGTAAGTTCCTCCCTTTTCTACAGATACTGTCAGCATATCGTAAAATCCGGATTTTATAGTTTCTAAACCAAAAATTGCTTTTGTTAGTACACCAACGTTCTCACCAAAAGTTTCTTCTTCTGGCCTCCTATAATTAATTGATGAACCAACGCGCGTAATATTCCATACACAAGATTTGGGTACTTCTTGCAGAATGACTGGAGAATGCGTTGCAATGATTGCAACTCCATTACGGTCATGCAGAAGGTCATTTAATGCACGAATAAATGCTGAAAGAAGAGGGGGGTGTAGGTGGCTTTCAGGCTCATCCAGAAGAATAAGAGTTTTTTCTTCTACTGTCGCCACCAATCTGGTTATTGTTAATAAGACAATCGCGTGTCCAGAACTCATGTTGTCTAGATATGGTTGGATATTAGCTAGGTATAATTTGTGAAATTCCTCAGAGTTTTGTTGTCGTGTTTTTCTAAAATGATCTTCTACATTTTGGAATATGTATTCAAATCCGTGTAACCCCATAAAATAGAAGTTCTCATCAGAACTTAATTTATGAATTGCTGTGTGCCATCGAGTTGTTTTTTCTTTGCTTTTAAAGCAATCAATTAAAGCAATTGCACAGTCTTCTTTAAGTTCTGAGAGTGTACGATGTTCTCCTGTCTTTCTTCGGTCTTTTAATCCAATATAAAAATAGCAAGTACCGTTTGATGGATCTGTTTGTTCAAATGGAGGTGTGAAAGGATCGAATGCACTGAAAGATACAGAAACTAAGCGGCTAAAAAAATCTTTGGAGATAGGAACTGTTTCAGACCATATTTTTTCATAGAAGTTCCCTCTAGATACGCTTGGGCTAGTGATAGCCTTAATCATGTCATTAAGAAGAGTTGTTTTGCCAGTACCGTTTCTTCCAATTATAGCGTGAATATTTGTACTGGGGGTTGAGTTAAGTAATACATCAAATTTTATTTCCATCCCTTGTATGTTTTTCTGCTCTTGGATGATAAAAGAAAAATTGAAATCTGTTAAAGGTGGCTGCCCAACTAACACTCTGCTGAATTGCCCTTTTATCACCGAAAGACTGATGTCTCTTAGCAAAGATGTTCTAAATACTTCTTCTTTCAGGTTTTCGGTGTAGCTATTGTTAAAAACTACGTCATTTAAAGACTTTAAAATATGCTCTTTAGTATCATTAGGAAGTAAAGACAAATGTTTGTAGTAATCAATTTCTTGTCCCAAGGAGAAGTATTGGTCTGGTAATGTCTGAAATGTATTAGTAAGTGTTTCGTATGTTGAACTTTTAGGGCGCTGCCCTTTAAATCCAATTTTTACTGAGCCTATGTCATGTTTTTGCCCCATATTATCATGTACAGACAAATGGAACATTGTCACAAATCTATGATCATCCCACCAGTCGATTTGAAGGTATACTGTGTTTATACCTTTTTCGGGTGTCTCTTTTCCGCGAGGAACTAATTGAAAGTTTAGCATATCTGATATTTCCAATCACTTTTTTTAGCCGCAATTTTATTTTTTCTGTCACAAAGATACAAATTAGATTAATGAATCTTGGTAATATGCCTTATGAAGTGTCTTTCCATCATGGACCCACATGGCTAGACCGAATGGGAAAGGTGCAGTCCCAACAATGGCAAAAACAATTCCTTTTAAGTCCTGTTGTGCTGCTAATGCATAATCCTTTGCTAGTGCTTCATCTAAACCGGAAGGAGTAGGAATAGGTTCTGGATGGGTATGCCATAGGCCCACACAGTGTAAACCCTGCTCAAATAATTCTTCACGCTCCTTTTGGATTTCACTAGGATCAAATTTAACCTCAGTTCTAGAAGATCTGACAGGTTTAATATTTGTAACTAATTTAATAGAAATTTCTTCGGACAATAAATTTGTAGAGAAAAGTTGCCCCATTTTTTCTCTTGAAAACATGCCTGTTTGCTGAAAACCAGATAATGTAGAAATTGCATTGCTATCCATTTTGAGATGCCAGTCTGCGTTTCGCAAGGAGTAAATCATAATCAATTGGCCCGTCTTGATGTAAAATTGAGTAATCTCTTATTATTGTATTTGAATCAGTGTCTGGTTGGGAAGAAGCTAAATCAGGTTTGTGTATCTCTACCCCATGCTTCTTGAAATAAGCGGCAGATTTTACGGAAGAGACTATTTCAGAGGACGTAATTTCCCCATCTATTACAGCCAAAGCCTTTTCCGCAGTAAGACTTGCCGCTTTCAATGCATCTGAGTAACCATAGGGGTAAAAGCCTGCCCCACATGCTGGTACTTTTATTTGAAGTTCATCTGACGAGTTCGCAGCTATATTTATTTTATCAAGAGGGTCGTTGATGGGCCACGGGTCATCCGGGAAAGTAATGACAACGTGAGATGCTACACCATGGACTTCAAGCCAAGTATGAATAACAGGAATGTTTCCTAAATGCTTTTCTCTCTCTGTTGAAATGAGCATTCTTACTTCTTGGTTTGCTGTGCAATCTAGAACCAGATCGTAGTCACCAATTTTACTCATTTTTATGCGCTGTACCGCACTTTCAAGTCGGCCATTTATATCGATATTGGGGATGTCACTTCTAATCCGATCAGCTAGCGATTCTGCTTTACTCCTACGCTCAGCTTTAACCCCTAACAAGTGGCGAGAAACGTTTTCTGTATTAAATAATTCTATATCGGAAAGATCGATCTTTCCTATTCCGGCTCTTGCAAGCATATCGGCAATAGGAGACCCAAGGGATCCACAGCCTAAAACCAGAACACGCTTACTAAGCCTATTAGAAAGGTTATCTAGGTTCTGATCACGTGCAAGAACCCATTGAGGATCAACCCTAGTTAAAGACAAAGGTAGAATGGAAACGGAGGCTAATTTCCCATTCCCTTTGAGCCAAATTACGTAAGTAAAAGTAACGTTATCTTGGACAAAAATTACAAGTTTTGCGGGTTGAGGGTTTCCCTTCTGTATATCAAACTCTAAGATTGCGGGGTCATCTAGATTTACTAACTCTTTTGTGAAGGCCAATACTGTCTTTGTAAGTTGAGAAAAATTAGATGGCCAATCAAATGGTGTCCATGAGGCGTCATCTGGAACAGGAATATATATGGCGCTGCCATTTACAAGCGTGCCTGTATCCCATCCATGATTTTTTGCCAATAATTGCGGTGAATGAATATTATCGCTGACAATAATTGTTTGGGTTTTTTTGCCATCACGTAATTTTCTTGTAAAAGATATAGTTTCTAAGGATGTTACTTCTTCATTGGTTGGTAGATATATATATGTGTTATCTATTTGCTTAGAAGATTTTTTTGAAGCGCCATGTTCTAGAACATATCGATTCCAATAAGATAGGCTTTCTGCTCGAAACTCTTTTTTTCTCCACGCAGGATTGCTAACATTATCAATAAATTGGTTTAGTTCTGACAAAGCTATTTTGATAGGCTCTATAATATCCGTAAGGCCATCTGGATATACAGGGAAGCCGATACATACCTTCCCATCCTTTTCAACATGAGGAATTTTTAGGTAGTTATCTGGAGCGAAGTAAAATCTAATTGGTTCAACTGGAGAAAAAGGTAATTGAACGCGAATTTTATCTCCAATAATGCCATCGAAAGATGCAGAGAGTTCCCATTCACAATAACTGGTATGTGAACACTTAGTGGGATTAGCTATGGAAAAACGCTCATCTAGCCATTTCTGAGCATTTTCAAATGGCATTAAGGACAAATTAGTACTCAAATTTCTTACTCGATTTTCTATCCTAAAGTGGTTGTGGACCCGACACGAACAGCTCGAGCGGGTTGAGTGTTCTCATCGGTAAGTATGGATTTGAAAACACCACTATTGGAGGGACGGCTTTCTTTCCATGCTTTTAGACCGGCGCTACCAAATACCTTTTGTATGTCCTCTGGCGCTGGGTCGGTACTGCTTTGATGAAGCAATGCTGAAATATCCGCCTCTAATTGTTCATGCCATCTCATGAATTCTTTTGCTCGTGCTCCATTCTCAAGATGCCATTTGTCCGCGAAATTTTCTTGATGTAACAATTTAGGATTCCAAACGCAAGGGAAGCCACTACTAGGATCATAGCTGATGTAATCTGGCATTTTTGCAACAACTTCCTGCACCACATCTATTGCCGAAAAAAATTCAAACGGGCGCGTTCTTAGTATTTCTGAATATGCGTGTGTTGCTAGTGTAACCAAGATAATTGAAATAGGCTGCAATTCTTTGGCGCGCTCTTCTTCAAACCAATACATATTGTCTCGGTGCAATTTAATAAGCTGTACCGTTCTTCTTAGAATGTCATCTAGCCCAATTTCTTTGGTGGGAATGGGAATAATTTCAGCAGCTTTAGCCGCTCTATCATTTGCTATCGATTCTTGTTGAAACGGAAAACGTTGATCTGCGTGATCACAAAACCATTTGGCAAAGTCGATAGGGTTGGTAGGAGTCCAACCCTTATCCTTATCACGTGCCCTAAAAGAAGACCCTAATGATTTTGTTGCGTCAGGCACCGCGGGTGTAACGTCGAAATAGTAAGGTTTCCCTTCATATTGTAATCTCCAACAACGATTTTTTGGTCTTGGGATTCCTGTTAATCCTTCGCGTCCTTGAAGCGCCTCGCCAAAGGTTTTGAACATATTCTCCGGATCCATCTTTGATATAGCTCCGTCGGTTAGGCGCACAACAATATCAATATCAAATTTTCCTGCTGGTTTTTTAATGGTCGTTTGTGTTCTCATTGATCCTTGAGGAATAATTGTTACGCCGCCCTCAGGTACGTCGAGTTTCTCACCAATCCACTTCCCAAGTTTATTGTACTCAGCTATAGCTTTTTGCTTATCATCTTCTGGTAGTTCCAGTCTTTGTAATAGCCCTACAATGAGTTTTTCCCATTGTTTCGCTTCTTTATTACCGGGACGCTGTGGGTATTTTACTTGTTGCATGATTTTCTCCTTAAATTTTAATTTCTGTATTTGTAATTAATTCGCGGATGCACTCTCGCGAAATCTCAATCGTTGGCTTGAACGCATAGTTTTCTTTGGAATTTGTCTCATAACAAACAAAATTCGCATGGTGCCGTGATTGCATTTTTTGACCAATTTTAAAAACCCCCGTTGTAGGGCAGCCTATAAACAGATGGATTTTTTTAACTTTCCACACATCCTGCAAGTGAGCTATGGCCTTATCCAGTGTATCGCTAAGGTTATTTATATCTCCACGTCTTGACAATGAATCTACACCCAACTCAGAAGTTGATATTTCTAGAGTAGGGCGCAAGTAATCTCCATCAAAGCAATCTTTAGGGAGGCGATCACTTGTAATTTTATAGGTCAATGACACTATTAAGTTTGCTTCATTCTCCTGACTTGTCTTATCTTTGATTGTTACCAGAGAGAAATTGCGTGCTGGTCCAGAAAGCCATCGCCATGTTGGTTCTGTTCTTACTGGTTGAAAGAGATAAGTCCCACCATCATCTCCAAAAATTTTTCCTGCTAAAACTAGGGCAGAAGTTCCATGCTTTGGGAAAATTGCCATTTTTTCCCTTTTGTTTTTGCTATTATTTGAGCGGAGATAGTTTTGGCACATCGCTATCTGTCCACTTTCAAATAAGGATGTCCAATATGCAGATGTGTGCGGATCGTATAATTGGTTACCAAAATCGAGCACTTTCTCTACTTCTTGGCTTGGTCTTAGTTGGCTTTCCCAAATCATCCCGTAAACATCATGAATATCAAATTGATGAGTTTGACCTGTAATGTTCCCTATAAGAGTTACTACACGCACCTCAGGATATTTTAGAGTGTTTAGTGCTTGCTCAACCGCTTTAATGTTGTCCATGCGGATTTTACGAAGCAATTCTACCGTGTAGCGTTCAGGGGCTGCACGATCAATGAGTCTGTGACATTTGTCACAAAGTAGTAGTAAGTTATCTTCATCATTACGTTTCTCAGGAGGCAATGGATGATTGCCTCTAGGGCCATCCAGAGATGCAGCCACAATATGTGCGATATATGATAAGTTACGATTTGTACCGTCGATAATATCACGTTTTAGATCGTCTGCGCATATTTGGCATCGCCAGCTTGCATTGGCTTCAACCCATTTTTTTGCTTTGGATGATATGTTTCCAAGCCTGCCTGTTATTTCCTCAGCTTGTTTCAGCCATGCGTTTATCGTTAATTTTTCAGCTTTTTCGTAGCTATCATTATTTGATGGCTTTATTAAATGGAGGTCGCCATCAACTTCATACCAATAAATAACTGCTTTCTTATTTAGGGTTATAATTGAAGCTGTTTTTTTACCAAATTCGCCAGCTGCAATTAATGCCCAATTCGAAGATGGATCGTGTTTTGTGAACACACGGGAGGTAAACTTGTTAACGATGACTAGAATTTCTTTGGAGCTGGTAGCTAAAACAGCCAAATGATCTGCCATTTCGCTATCTGTAAGATAAATAATATCTTGTAGCGATGAGTTATCAGTTTTTTTATAGGATTCATTCAGTGGATTTATAACGTCACTGATCTGGGCAAAATTTTGCCCTGATATGGTACTCATATTTATTCCCTACCTATTCAAGGCTAATTTTTTGATGATTCTGATAATGATAGCACAAGACTGTAAAAATGTACCCTGCATTCGATTAAATTTGCAACTTGGGGCTGAAAAATAATTGCTTTATTTTTCTAAATTATAGAAAATAATTTAATTGTATTGATCGTTACATATTATTGCATAATGGCTGGTTTGGCGGCACAATGTAGTCGATTTGTCACGCATGGCAGATTGAGGCTTTTCATCCTCGTTACTAGCGGCAAGACACTGCCGGAAATGTGTCGTCACTCAGCTATGACTGGGTGGCGATGTCATGTCCAACGCGCAAGCAAAAAAGCATCGCGCCGTTTCTAGTAAGCGGATGAAAACACCCAGTCACCAGAGCAGGACAGCTTTGGTGACTTTTTATTTGGAGATTTTGATATGAGAGAACTTGTTTTGATTGCATCTGCATTGATCAGCATATCCAGTACAGTATTTGCAGAAGATAATTCTATAAATGGTTATATTAAAAAAGACGGGAAATATGTACAACCGCATTTCCGCTCCCGATCTGACAATTACTCGGAGAATAACTATTCGGCTAGAGGAAATACTAATCCATACACTGGAAAGAAGGGAAATGTATTGACCCCAAACATAACGCCGAAGCATCGTGAAAATACCTCCAAGGCTCCATCTTTAACACCAGCTTGGAATAACAACAAATATCATGGATCGTCTTATCGGAAGGCTCCGAGCGGGATGTAATTTTCTTCGGAAAAGGGTGATTTTGAATTTATCATTCTAATGCGTAAAAGAGTTTTTTATTAGATAGGCCATAACATTCAAGGTGAGATCATGTTTTTAATATTAGTTATTGTTCAGATGCTGTTTATGAGAATTTCTTGGTGGGTTTACTATTCTTACATGACGCAGCCAAGATACAATCACCCTGCTATATTTTGGAATCCGCTAGTAAGAACAATATTAATATGGGGGCCGTTCGTCGGAATAGCATCCTTATTTTTTGTTGCATTCACTATGACATCATCACCGTGGTGGTTTGTAGCATTTAGTATTATCTGGTGGATGATTGGCAGCAAGCTGCACAAGCCAAGTCAGACCGGTATCTTAATGCCAACTTTATCCGAGGACGGAATAACTATGGAAGCATTTACTCCAGATGAACTGATACAAGATATTCGACTACACAATAAACAAAATTCGGATGACAGGCTAAAACCAAATAAAGCCAAAAATTAAAAATAAATATTAAGAATGCGAGTGAATAGTTATGTCTATGCCACATTTATACCTTAAATGCGCTTCATGTAATGAGGAATGGTCGCTGGGTTCTCTGGTTGGCCGAAGTTCCTATCAATTGCCTGATGGGAGCTTGGCTCAACTTCATAAAACTCTATCGTGGTGTAATTCCTGTGGCTGTTATAGTCCCGTAGAAAAAATGGAAAGTAAGGAGAGCCTACACACAAAACTTGGTAGTCTTTTTGTTGATGCCTCGGAAGCAGAAAAATTCATTCATCCATTGATTCTATTCATCTTCAAAATATTCGGGAAGAAAGCCTGCGAAAGACTGAGAGATATTCAGCGAGAGGTAAGCGAAAATCAGGCCAGCTTGAAAATGCTTTCGTCACGCAAATCGCCGCCAAAGTGCCTTAATTGTGGCTCCACGGATATTAGTCACAAGTCGGCATTCGAGCCTCCTGAATATCATCCCAATTGTGGTGGAGAAGTAACGCGTCATGAGAGCAACGATCTGAGGATCATCTATCGCCTTCAACATAGAATATATGATGTAGAAGGACACTTTTTACATTTGAAAGAGTCATAAACCCTCAAGCAATGAATATACAGACCTTATCATAAGGCGAATCTCTCGAGATTCTGCCTTTCTTTTGCGAGTTGTGAAGCCATGAGTGATAGGTCTCCCGGTTGATTTCCCACCGTGCATACGGCAACGACCATTCTTCATAGCTGGGTTTCTACATGGATTTCCCGTTGTGCGGCAATGAGCGCCGCATTTTGGATGGTCTTCCAAAGCTAATCTTGCCTCGTGCATGGGGTTTTTAGTTTTTTTAACAGACTCCTCTTTCATTTTCTATTAGCCCCCGTCTGAACTGATCCATTAATCACTGCCTGTCCACCATCAGACACCTGAACATGTTGAACGGTCATAAACTGTTGTCCGCCACTGTGAAGCCTGTTTAATGTAATCATGCCTTTTTGGTAAACATCCATAAGTCTTGCCGCGCAATTTATAAGGCGACATTTTTCAACAGGGTCTCGCGTATTCCCCGCCTGAGCCATTAGATCAAGACTCATTTTGTGTATTGCAGCCATCTGGTGGGCAAGCATTTGCTCTGCACTGTTTTTTGCTCCTATTGTTTCCGCAGTATCCAGCGCCATGCTCAACACCCCGTTCTTGTGAGCCAGTTCAACACGGTCAATACTGGCATCAACTGTTATGCGGTCAGGGTTTTTGAGATTTTGCGTGAGGGCGGAAGAAGATTTATTATCTCTGTATATTAATTCTCCACCCATACCACGCTCAGGCATTTCTTCTAATGTCAGATGGTTTTCTGCTGATTTTTCAAGTTTTTGGGCAATCTCAAGCATTGAGCATTCTTCAAGAGTCTCTCCTGCGTTTTTACGCCGAAGTTTCTTTGCTGTTAATTTTGATGCATAAGCCTCTGCATTTGTGCCGACTTGGAAATCTGGGTTTATTTTCATTCTTTGTTCTCTTTCTCGGAAACAATGCTTTTATCCGCAACACCGCAACAAGTCTTGATTATCAATGGTTGCAGCGTTGCGGATTGGCTTTCTCTATCGCCACGTTGCGGATCATCCGCCACAGAAGGGGAATGTTGCGCATTTAGGTGTTATCCCTTGAATAATCCGCAACGTTCGAAACTGGCTCTATGCAAAGGTTGTTTGAATCATGTTGCGGTGTTGCGGATAAATGGGAGGAGTCGTCAGAAGGTATATACCTCTTGAAAGCGTCCTGGAACGCATCCAGCATAAACCCCTTTGGCGTTCGTCCAGACATACGGATTGTCTGCGGCTTGATACCAAATTCTCCAAGTCGTTTTGCAAGTTGACGGGGTGTTATCGGTTTTCCTTTATTATACGTTGCCCATGGTTTCATATCGTCCGCAGTCAATTCATCAATTAGATCAGCTGTTGACATACGAGAGCATCCTTTGGTATCGAAAATTTCCTTAATATCCATAAGGAGTTCAGTCGATAGAGATGCTGAATCATGCTCTATGCCTGAAATACCCAGCGCGGCATCCCTTGCCCTTTGAGGCCATTCACCACCAACATAATCGGCAATAGCCAAAAGTGGCTCCCAGTTATCTTGCGCACGGTCATTGAGTTCTTCCGGTAGAATGGGGCGGGAGCTCTCAATCGCTAATCCATTATCATCTGCATATCGTGCCAGTTTTGAAGCAAGGCGCTTAAATAGCCATTTATCGGCGTGCCTCAGGCGTTCGACATTTTCGTGTTTCAGTTTTCTGCGTAATTCCAAGACAATAGACCTGTCCATAAGCGTATCTGCCAATGTCCCAATACCGGAAATGGCCTTTGCCCCCCATGTGCTGAATTGTTGGGGTTCATAATCTTCGCCTACAACGCGGATCACATAGGCGGATTGTCTGGTATGGCCTGAGTTCAATATGCCTCTTATTTCTTCATTATCACGAAGAAATGCGTCAGCCTCATCAATCAGGAGAGTCGGGCTTTGCGCCTCAATTACACGATACACAGCAGAGGGTGAGATATTGGAAGCTACCAAAGGGCGGCGGGATAGTCTGCCTATTAAATCAAGAAGCTGCGACTTCCCACATCTCTTTTCTGGCGCCGTGATAACCGCTAATGGTGCGACTTGAACATTATCAATAAACCAAGTGAAAGCAATCCAGAGAGTAGTCGCTACAACTGTTTTATCGTCACAGACAATAAACCTTTTGATGGTATTATATATCTCGGTCAGAAGTTCTGCTCCATCGACAGGATTCTCCCATGGCTGTATAGTTGGGAACATATCAAAAGACTGCGGAGTAACCTGACGAGTAAGAGAGATTTCTTTGTCCAAAACACTTACACGAACACCCAGCGCCTTCGCCTCATGATCTCTTACCCTATCATATTCCAACGCAGAAAGTGATGCCAAACGGGTAATGACCTCAGTTTGTGTCTCCTTTGGTTTTTGTGCTGATGAAATGGCGAGTTGCACGGCTTCTTTATTATGCATGTCTGCCCCCTGAAAATAAATCATTGAAGTCCCCTGTAATGGGTGGAATAGCCAGTGAAGCACTTACTGCCATAGCGGCTTCTCTTGCCTTATTTAGTCCGATGTTTACTGGGCTATCTGCATCGTTATCCGCGCAGAGGGTTATCTCTATCTGTGGGAATTTCGATCTGAGTGCCAATGCAACAGATTTAAGATTTCCAGCATCAAATGCAACTGCAACAGCGGAGCCAGTTGCGTCATGGATGCTTGCGGCGGTCGCGTACCCTTCACAAATGCAAAGTATATCTATGGGATTTCCTATCACAAAATAGCATCCCTTTTTCCTACCTCCCGATAGAAAGCGTTTATTGCCATCCGCATCTATGAATTGCAGAGAGTGAAGCTGTCCCACATTATCCCGAATGGGTATAATCAATGCTTTCTTGTTGATCCTCAGTCCGTGATTGCGAACTTTTTTCCTTACTAGGTAAAGATGTGAATCAGGCGCTGGGGATGAGTTTTCCCAGATATAAAGGGCTTTATCTCGGGCTACCTTCCGTTTTGCAATTTCCTCTGCTTCACGCACACTTTTGATTTCTTCCATGCGTTGCTTAAACTGGATACGTTCAGTATGGCTCAGATTGTGATCTGCCTTTATACACCAGATATATTTGTTCCCTGTTTTCCACGATCCAAATGCTCCGGCGGCTAATCCGTCCACATAAAAAACATACCAGCCATTCAGGCTACCTTGCCTGTCGCCTTCCACATAAAAGCGGTGCAATTTTCCATCGGGGACGATAACCGCTTTTGTTGATAGCCCAGTGCTGTACATTTCATGTTTAAAAAGATCGACTTCCATATTATTTCTCCCCGCCATTTTTGTATTCGGGAAGAGTGGAAATGAATCGGTCGATCTCGCTTCTACGAACGCGGAGGCTTTTTCCGATTTTTACGGCGCTAATTTGCCCTTGGTTGAGGAGTTGGTAAAACTTCGTGTTCCCAATTCCGCCCAGTGCCTTTCTTGCATCCTCTTTACTTATTAATTCATCTTGCATTCTTCATTCTCCATTTGATTAATACGGAACTTCCGCGTTGATAGGAGAATGATGCAAGAGGCGATTATTAGGCGCAAATAAGTAGTTTCGCCTAATAGCTTAAAAAACCCTTATAAAGCAATAGATTGGATGATTTGTATTTTTAGGCGAAAAAAAGGCGAAGGCGATTTTGAAGCTGACTAGCCTTATTTTTAGATTAAGTCCCTTGATGGCTGAAAATTCTTTAAAATAGTCCCGATTGACACATTCGGCAAATATTTCTCCTTAATGTATGCTGCGATTTCTATTTTTTTAGGCTTCCTACCCAACTGCGTTTTCAGATGTTGGATGATTTCCTTACCGTGTCGATGATAGCATTCTTTAACAAGTAAAAAATCTGGCTGTTTATCTTCTTTTCGCAGTTTTAAGCTGATCAGTAATTCTAGTGGAGGCTCATTCAAAAATGCTTGCTGAAAAAATTTTACAATCTCTACAGGTTCAAAATACAAATTATTTGTATCGTCATATGAAATGGACTTAATCTTATTTGCGGCAATTTTCTCTCTCATGAAATCTTTAAGGGAGGTTCTACTTTTAGTAAGATTGAAATCTATGTTTTGATCGTCATAGAATACGTCTTCCCATTCAAAATTATCTGCCTTTTTAAGAGTTTTCACGTCCCATACAGTTTCAGAATCAGTCAGGATGAGACCTCTGTCATACTTTTTCAGAAACTCATTGAACTGGTAAAAAGTCCCGCCTTTTTGGGGAGTAAATCCAAGGTAAAGATTTGCTGCTTCGCTTAGCTCCCATATACTCTTGAAATCAACCCACCATTCATAATTTGGAGATTCTGAGTTTTGCGACTTATTTTTGTCCTGAGGCATTCCTCAATCCCTCAAGGAAACTGCCAGATTATCAGGCTGGGTTAGACCTTCATGCCCCAGTAGGGTGTGAGTTACTTGGTTCAGATTGTTTAAGCTAGGGTTGCCAGAGGGGGAGAGCATCCGCATAAGGCTTTCTTTTGGAATGTGGGTTTTCTTTGCAAGTGTCACAAAACCGATTGTGGAGTTGATATAGTCACGGATAAAAGCCTTGCCCGTTTGCACGTCTTCACTGTTTCCAGCAACAATCAGCGCAATGCCTCGTGTGAGCATTCCGCGTCTGAATTTTTTATCGCGCTGGGCGCGTTCGATGATTGTATCTTTAAAATCACGGGTTAAAGGCATATCCATTCCAATCCATTGAAATCCGTTAATGTTCATTACAATGCTAACATATATGTTATTATGATTTCCAGTCAAATATGGGCTATTTTCCAGATTTTTCAGATTGGTAGGCTTCCCAAAGGGCTTTTGCCTTCTCAATATCTTTGTCCTGCTTATGTTTTGTCCCGCCAATAAGCAGGATAACCAAATTTTTGCCGTCCATTCCGTAATAAAGGCGCAGTGCGGGCGTTCCGAATATGCGCCGCTCCACGACCCCAGCGCCAACGGATTTATGGTCCCCAAGGTTGCCACGTTCCATGCGGTAAAGGGCTTCTGTGACGCGCTGGGCATGGGTGGAAGGAATACGGGCAAACCAATCCCCGAAATGGTTTTTCCCCTGTGCTGTTATGTAGTGGACAATCCGCATTATACCCCGCTGTTCTTCGTACTGTCGATATAGTCTGCCCAGTCTTGCATCATTTTAGTGCGTTCTTCTATGAATTTGGCGCGGTCATAGGCGGCATCATTCTTGTTTCCCTTACTGTGGGCTAATTGAAGGTCGGGAACTTCATGGCGATAGCCAAGGCGTTCTTTGATTGTGGACATGGCAAGAGATCGAAATCCATGACCTGTCATTTCTCCCTTATACCCAAGGCGTTTTATCCCGCCTAAAATCGTGCCGTTACTCATAGGCTTGCGCGGTTCAATTTGGCTGGGAAAAACATAGGGGGTCTGAAAGATATTGGTGTCTTCTTTTTGTTCATCAAAAAGGGCAATGGCTTGCCGTGATAGGGGGACAAGGTGCGGTCTGCCCTTTTTCATGCGTTCGGCTGGGATATTCCAGACTTTCTTTTCAAAATCGAATTCGTCCCATGTGGCATTTATCAATTCGGATGTGCGAACAAAGGTAAGCATCAAAAGTTTTGTTGCCCGTATAGTTTGAGGGTAAAGACGGGCCTCATTCTTTTCCAGCTTGGCAAGAAATTCTGGGAGCTCGTCTGCGTCAAAAGCGGCATAATGTCCTCGTTTAAATGCCTCCAGAGTTCCGCGCAGGTCAAGGGCAATATTTCTGTCAGCTTTTCCCGTGCCAATGCCGTAGGCAAAAATTTGCTCGCAAGTGCCACGTGCTCTCCGTGCTAATTCATGTGCTCCACGTTCTTCCATCTTGCGAATGGCAGCTAGTAATCTTGGGGCGGTGATACTTCTAACGGGCAGATTGCCAATTTCTGGGAAAATATCTTTTTCTAGGCGGGTTAAAATGTCCTGCCCATGTTTCTCTTTCCATTTAGCCTTATTCTTAGAATGCCATTCACGGGCTAAAGGCTCAAAGGTATTTTCTGCATTAAGGACGGCTAAATGCTTCTGTTCCTTTTTATGGGCGCTGGGGTCTGTGCCGGATGCTAATAATTTGCGAGCCTGTTCTCGTTTTTCACGGGCTTCCCCTAAAGTGACCTCTGGATACACGCCCAGCGCCAGACGCTTCTCTTTACCGAGGAAGCGATACTTCATGCGCCAGTATTTTGAGCTATTCGGCATAATTTCCAGATAAAGCCCATTTCCATCTGCTAATTTGACTGGCTTCTCAGAAGGTTTGGCGGTTTTACATTTTATATCGGTTAATGGCATCTGGGGGCATCTCCGTTGGGGGCATCGGGGATATTCCCCCAATTGTGCCCCCTGTTAAATGCGTCTTTCAATGAACGCTTACGGATGATAATAACCCAATACGGCCTTAAACTCAAGCAAACGCAAGGGTTTTGAGGATGGTTATGAACGTAAATGAATGGGGAAAATATGAGAAATGGTGGCGGCGGAGGGATTTGAACCCCCGACCAAAGGATTATGATTCCTCTGCTCTACCACTGAGCTACGCCGCCATGGGTAAGGGTAATTTAGAGCGGTTTTATGCCGTATTGGGGGGGAGATGTCAAGCGGTGAATTTTTTTAGGCGGCTACAGCTTTTTTTAGGCTGGAAAGCGCGGTTTCTGTGATCCAGC
>Ga0155195_101_pt1 | contig 35132 bp, 43 predicted proteins | sample RifCSPhighO2_02_FD_106163 | JGI IMG/M metagenome (GOLD analysis project Ga0155195, IMG submission 106163) | Alphaproteobacteria bacterium RIFCSPHIGHO2_02_FULL_46_13
CCCCTATTTCAAGCATCACCCCACCTCCCCAGAGGCCAGAGCAGAAGCCAGAAGGTTAAAAAACGCCAAAAGAAAACCCAAAAAGTCCAATCACCTCCACGAGGTCTTTGACTATTTCACCAAACTCGGCGAAGAATGGGAGAAAGAATTGCATAAAGGCCGGATAGAATGACGAAACCGAAAAATATCTATTTAACTATCGACGACAGCCCGTCGCGGGATACCGATAAATTGGTGGATTTCCTATCCGCGCAACAAATTCCAGCCATGTTATTTGCGCGCGGGGCATTTATGGAGGATCAAGAGTCTTTCGCAAAAATTGTCCGTGCCATCAAACACGGTTTTGTCATTGCCAACCATTCCTATGCCCATGAACGGACGAGCGAGATTGGCTTTAAAAACCAGACCGACCAGATTGCCAAAACCCAAACCATCATTGACCGCGCCTATGATGAAGCAGGAGTTCAAAAACCACCCCGCTATTTCCGCTTTCCGCATCTGGACAGGGGATGTGGGAACGCATGGGTGATTGATTTTGAAACTGTACCCGCACTGTACCGCGATTTTGTCCAGAATATGTTTTGGGACGGAGTGCGGTTAGAGAGCAAAGAACCGCCAACACCCGCCCAGTTACAATTAAAGACCGATGTCCAGAATTGGCTGAAAGATAATGGTTTCCAAAAATTCTCTCCGCCGGACATCACCCATCCATGGTGGGTGGAGAGCGAATTAAGTCAGGCGATTGACGTCCTGATTACCTATTCAACCTCCGATTGGATGGCCACCCCGCGCCATTTGGGAAAATGGCCGTATAGAAACACCGATGACCTCTGTCAAAAGATTGAAAATGACCCGTTTCTGCAAAAAACGGACTCCTCCCATATCATTTTAATGCATGATGATCGCGAAGAATCCTTGACGATTACCCAGAAACTGATTATGTATTTCCTCAATCAAAACTTTAGATTTTTACCCCTTACAGGAGCCCGCGAATGAGCGCTAAGAATGCTGACCCGACTTTGGTTTATGTGATTGCCGACTATGGTGATCTTCACGACTTGGCGTTTGCCGAGGTCACCCAACGCCTTCATTATGAATTGACAGGCCTCAGCACTGAAATCCATACCTTCGCGGTTCCGGCGTTTGATACTTTTGCAACGGGCTTTGCCTTGGCACAAACTGCCCTCAACAGCAAATTGGGCGCACGTCAAAAATTCTTCGTAAATACCGCCCCTCGTAAAGACGATTTGGCACCCCGCAAACGCAATGCCGGTGAAGGGTTCGTTTATGCGAAACTTCAAAACGGCGTTGAAATTTGTGCGGTCAACAGCGGACATTCCTTGGCCTTCGTCAAAGATGCAGCCGTTGAAATTCGCCAAATTAAATGTGATGTCCATGGTTCACAATTCCGTTCCCGCGACATTTTCCCTGCGGCCTTCGGCACAATTTTAAAAGGTGACTATTCCATTCTGGGCGAAGATGTACGCGATTGCGTGCCTGACTTCCCGCATGATGTTGTTTGCTATACCGACGGTTACGGCAACATGAAATGCTCGATGGACCCTGACCGCCTGACTGCGGTTAAAAACAAACATCTGATTCTGGACATTAACGGACGCGTACAAGTTGCCAAAGCTGCCGATGGTATTTTCGGCGTGGCGGACGGTGAATATTGTATCTCGGCTGGGTCATCAGGATGGACATATCCGGACGGCAAAGTCGTACGTTTCACCGAAGTCGTTAAACGTGGCGGCAACGCTGCCAAAACCTTCGGCAAACCACCGGGCGGCCTCCCAATCCACTGGCGTACAACTGAATAGAAATTTGAAAAATGGCCACAAAAAATGTGGCCATTTTTTTCAATCAAAAACAAACTAAGTCAGATCAGTCCAACCCATCCAAAGTCGGGATGGTTTTGGCGATTGTATCTGCCGTGTCGGCTGCCTTAAACATCGCCAACGGCTTCCCGCCAAGCCCCATAAAATAGATGAAGGACGAATGATCCATGGTATAGGAATCACCCTCTGGAACTTTCGCGCCATAAACTTTATAGGCCTTTTTAGCGGCTTCAATCTGCTCAACTGATCCGGTCAAGCCAATCAATTGCGGCATAAATAATTCAACATAATTTTTCAAGATGGCGGGCGTATCGCGCTCTGGATCAATCGTGATAAATAATGGCTGAATCCTCTCCTGCCAAGGCTTTGGTAAAGCCTGATAGGCTTCAGTAATCTTCTGAAGTTCGGTCGGACAAATTGCGGGGCAAGATGCAAATCCGAAATAGATCAGCAAATATTTATTCGCAAAATCTTTGTCGGTCACGGTCTTCCCGTCTTGGTTTATAAGGGTAAATGCACCACCAATATTCGGGGCAACCATCGGGGCATAGGCTTTATCACCCGTCCCTTTTTGCTCCATCAAAATGGATAGGCCAGCAACCCCCGCCCCCAAAGTGAGGCCAAGGGCAGATAAAATCAGAAAGCGTTTTGCGCGATATTTAAAAGACATGGGGGCAGATTACCCCAAAATGAAAGGCTCTGAAACCATAAAGTTTCAGAGCCCTCCAATTTACGCAAAAGCAAGATTTAAAGAACGTCGAGCATTTCTGCCACAAGCGGATGCCTTACAATATCTTCGGATTTCAGGCGTACCACCGCGATATTCTCGATGACCTCGAACCGTTTGGAAATATCGGCGAGACCAGACATACCGTCCAGCAAATCGCTCTGGTCAGGGTCACCTGTCACCACCATCGTCGAATGCCATCCAAGGCGGGAGAGCAACATTTTAAGTTGGGCATAGGTACAATTCTGTGCTTCGTCAATCACAATAAAGGCATTATTCAATGTCCGCCCGCGCATAAATCCGACAGGGGCAATTTCAATCGTCCCGTCTTCCAGTAATTGGCGAACGCGCTTGCCGCCCATACGGTCGCCCAGCGCGTCATAGAGAGGACGCAAATATGGTGCCATTTTCTCGTGCATATCGCCTGGTAAATATCCAAGAGATTCACCAGCCTCCATCGCCGGACGAGACAGAATAATTTTCTCGATTCTACCTTCTTCCAGTGCCTCAACCGCGGCAGAGATCGCAAGGTAGGTTTTACCGGAACCCGCAGGGCCAATCGCCATGGTCAGGTTATGTTTCTTGATGGCCTCCATCAATTCGCGTTGACCATCTGTTCTGGGTTTGACTTTGCGGAGGTAGCTTTTGTCGCGGTTGTCATCAATCTCGGATGCTAATGGATGCCAATCTCTATCATCGAATGCGGTATGCACAACATTTCCTTTATGATGAACTTTGGCGTAGGCAACTTGGTCTTTGCGTGACTTACCAGTTTTATTCATACTCTTGGACATGGCGGCTCCGATGGTTGAGGGTTGGATTTAACTAGGGGGGTGACATAGAAACAGAATGCGGAAACGGGACAAAGACCTGCGGTGCGCAAAATTTCTGCGCACGGACATGGTTCCAAATTTTAATGTTGAGAGAGAAGGTCGGCGAAAGACAATATCGCCAGCTGCAGTATTGGATTTGTGTCGTTTGTCGTGAACCAAAAAGACCCCGTGAAGTGGGAAAGAGGAAACGAGAAGAAGACTACTAACTACTGATTAGAATCGTAACTGATTCGGCAGTTAAATAACAAGATAATAATTTCAGTTTATACCGAGAATGATTTCTTCCAATTCAGGTGTTACATCGGGAAAATGCCCGAACCATGCCTCAAACCCCGGCCGCGCCTGATGCAACAACATCCCGATGCCCGTCACAATGCGCGCGCCCTGTTGTTCTGCCTGTTGCAATAAATCCGTCATCAACGGCGCATAGACAATATCGTAAACGACAGTATTTTTATGGATGCCTTTTAAATTGATATCTAAAGGACTCTGTCCTTTCATGCCCAGTGAAGTGGTATTGATAATCAGGTCAGAACCAACCAGTGATGAATTGCGATCATCCCAGTCCACAATTTTTGCGGAATAAGCCGCGCCCAAATTTTCAGCACTCTCACGCGTGCGATTGGTGATACGAATATCGGTAATGCCATTTTGATAAAGCGCATAAAGAATAGCGCGCGCAGCACCGCCAGCACCGATCACGGTTGCGGTGGCACCATCCCATTTAAAATCAGGAACGGTTTCTTTGAGGTTCTGGGCAAAACCAAATGCATCCGTATTATGCCCGTGCAGATCACCATTTTTTAAAACGGTGATGGTATTTACTGCGCCGATTAATCGTGCTTCGTCACTCACGGTTTTACAGAGCGGCATAATATTTTGTTTGTGCGGTAAGGTCACATTAAACCCGACCAATCCCGCATCTACCAAACCCCGCACCCCTGATTCCAATTCTTCGGGGGCGATGTCATAGGTTTTATATTCGCCATCAATCCCGTATTGTTTGAGCCAATAGCCGTGAATCAGGGGAGATTTGCTGTGGGAGATGGGATGTCCGATGACCCCTGCTTTAATCATATTTTCCAGTTCCTTTTTTTGAATTCGATTCAATTTGATATGTTTTTGATAAAACTTCCAGACAAAATCGAAACGAAAGTATTTGTCATAAAGTATGCCCTATGGTGTAATGAAGATATAGGGGATGAAATTCCAATCCCCGCCAGAAACAAATTTAAAAGAGAACCATAGGTTCCGGATTTAAAAGTTACGGGTAGGTTATCATGCAACAATACAAAGTGCAGCGCGCTTCGGAAGTATCTCGTCATGCCTTTAAAGATTTGGTGACCCTGTGGTTAACCATTATGTTTCTAACCTTTGCGGCAGCCCTGCTGATATCGGCAGGGTCTGCGAAAGCAGATATTCTCCTGCCCTTGCCTAAACCGCAAATGGTTTATGAGCCTGCTATCCTCAAAGTTTTCTCCTCTTCCCCAACCCCGGCTTTAATTCAAGAGCGGTGCCAGTCCCACCTCCACCCACAGCAAACTGGCATCACAACCTTGAATTTTTCCACCAGCCGGAATCAGCGCAATGCTGAAACCCAAGGTCTGCAAACGATCATGGCCATCAAGGCCTATCGCCAATGCGTGAGCCAGATAGCGCTTGAGCAATTGGCGAGTAAATAACATATAGAAAAGGACGGGTATTCAAGTCTTTCTGTTCGTTTGCGATCTAAACTCCAAAATTGCCCCTCGTCTAGCAGAGCGAGGGGCAGTTCTGTTTCCAAAAGAAAACTATTGAGGTCGCCTGTAACATCCTGCATGATTTGCCCATAAAGGATGCAGGATGTTTTTAAATTTTTTAATCGTAGGAATGGGCGGCGCGATTGGGGCGATGTTGCGCCATGGCACTGGACTTATATCCCTGAAACTGGGGTTCACCAATTTTCCATGGGGTACATTGACCATCAATATTTTAGGATCATTTTGCATCGGCATCATTGTCGGATTATTAGCCCATGTCCAGAATTGGTCTGAAGAAATCAGACTATTCACGGTTGTCGGGATTCTGGGCGGATTTACAACCTTTTCCGCCTTTTCATTGGATACGGTTTTATTGTTCGAACGCGGGCAATATCTTTATGCTGGCCTTTATGTTGCGGGTTCCGTATTGATTTCGGTGGCCGCCACATTTTTAGGATTATTTCTGATAAGGACCTTCGCAGCATGAGCAATGATATTCGCCATTTCACAGTCCACGAAGACGACGACGGACAACGTCTTGACCGTTGGTTGAAAAAGACACTCCCAAAAACACCCTATGCCTTACTCCAGAAAATGGTGCGCACAGGCCAAGTTCGCATTGATGGGAAACGTGCAAAAACAGATACGCGTTTGGAAGCGGGTCAATCCATCCGCATTCCGCCCGCCGAGGAAAAAACAGGCAAGATCACCTTTACCCCGAAGCAGGGCGATAAAGAATATCTGGAATCCATATCGCTTTATGATGACGGGCATGTCCTTGTCTTCAATAAACCTTATGGCCTTCCTGTGCAGGGTGGCCCTAATATTACGCGGCATCTGGACGGGATGCTTGCGACACTCCGCAATTTAAAAGGCGTTGCACCGCGTTTGATCCACCGCCTTGACCGCGATACATCGGGGGTTCTGGTATGCGGCAGGTCATTGGCAGTAACCTCCGCCCTTGGTGATTTATTTGCGGGTCGTGACATTAAAAAAATCTATTGGGCGGTAGTCAGCCCAGCGCCAAAAGATGATAAAGGCGAAATTGATGCAGCCCTGATCAAGGGTGAAGGATCACGCAAAGAGGCGATGATTATTGATCCCGTCAACGGCAAGGAATCAAAAACCATGTACCGCGTGATTGAACGCAGCAAGAATAACGAAGCGGCCTTTGTCGCCTTCTGGCCGCGCACGGGACGCATGCACCAAATTCGCGTTCATACCGCCGACGGTCTGGGTTGCCCGATTATCGGTGATGAAAAATATGGCGGATTAACGGATATTTTGAATAAATATAGCCTGTCGGGGAGATTGCACCTTCACGCCGCACGGTTGGTTTTCCGCCACCCGAAAACCAACGAATTATTGGACATCAAAGCGCCTTTGCCCGACGATATGAAGGAAACCTTCAAAGCCTTCGGCTTTAATCTGGCCTATGACAGCGACCCATTTGATGATAAAAGGAAAGCAACTGAAGTTAAAATTGAGCAGAGATAAACATGAAAAAGTGGTTTTTTAGAATATTAGTAACCCTTGTTGTTCTGGGCGCATTAGCCCTTTTTGGACTGCAAATTTCATCAGGCACATCGGACTCCCATAAAAGAGGCCTTGAACAAGCCTTCTCGCAAATTTTTGGGGGTGAGGCCACTTTCGGTAAACTCAAAACATTTAATCTGGCTCCGCAATTTTCAATTGCCGTTGAAAACTTGCGTATCTCCAATATTAAAAATTCAGGCTTTCTCTCTGCCGATGAAATGCTGATCTCCTTCGGGCCTATCGACCTGATCCGGAAAAGTCGCATCATTGAAGATTTCCATTTGAAGAATTTTAAAGTCAGTGCAGGTGTTTATACTCCGCTGGAACTTCAACTCGCCGATGCCGGTATTTATCCGAACGAGAAAAAGGATGCCGCCCATTTTATAATGACGGGCACCTACGGCAAGCAAGAATTAAAAGGCCAGTTTGCAATGACGATGACATCTGGTGTGCGTGCCAAATATTCCTTTGCGGACGAAAATGAATTTGCTGTCAATTTAGGATCGGTTCAGGTCAATGGATTGTTCAGCCCTTATAGCGCAAATGGCGCAGTGATGAGCCAAGTCAAACTATTTGCCCAGAAAAAAGACGGGCGCATTGAATGTACTTTACCGCCTGAGAAAACCATTGCTCTGTCCGCCTTCTTCACCGATGTTCTGGGGCAGATTGCCGCGATCAAATCCCCTGCTGACTTGACCAGTCTTTGTGACACGCTTAAAAAATGAAACGGTTTTATAAGTTAGTCACATTGGGCGAGGAAACGGCAGAAGGATACCAGTTATTGCTGGATAACAAACCTGTCCGCACACCCGATAAAAAAATATTCTTTATCCCGTCCCGTTATTTAGCCGACCTGATTGTCAAGGAATGGGAAGCGCAGACAGATGAAATCCGTCCACTCACCATGCCTGTCTGCCAGATGACCATGACCCTGATCGACCGTGTTATTCCGCACCGTCAGGCATTGGAAGAAGAGATGCTCGGCTATATTGATACCGATTTGATTTGTTATCGTACGGATGAGCCGGAGCGATATAAACGCGCTCAAGAAGAAAAATGGAATCCGTTTATTGAATGGTTTGATCAGATATTCAAATTACGTCTGCAAACCACAACAGGTCTTTCGTCCCTGACGCAACATCCTGACATCCATCAGGTGATTGCACATCACGTTGCGACATTATCCGATAACCAATTGATGGCAATGTATCTGGCGACCATGGGAACGGGATCAATTATTCTTGCGCTGGCCTTCCAGATGCGTGCCTTTCCAAACGATGTCATTTTATCCGCTGCCTTTGCCGAGGAACTGTTAAAAGACGAAATTTATCTGGGGCATATTTACGGATCAGCACCCGATCAGGAGAAAAAATATCTGTCCCTACAAAATGATTTACAAACTTTGGAGCATTTTCTGATTTAATCTAATTATGATAAATACCGTTTGTTGCATCACAAGATTTACTTCATCTCGAAAGTCGTTTAAAACTAAACCCTATGACACAAGCACCTTCTTCCCCTGACCAGCCGCAATCTTCTGATCTGTATGATCAGGGGCAACAAGGACAATCCCAGAAAGAAATGTTGCAGGCGCGGAAAGTCGCCCTGTATATTTTGCAAAATGTTTTCGGGCAACGCCACACGTTAGACCAAGCCATTGATGAAAGCCGCGAGTTCTCAGCCCTGAACCAAAGGGACAGAGCCTTCGTCCGCATGTTGGTGACCACGGTAATCCGCCGTTTGGGACAGATTGATGATTTGATCCGTCGATCCCTCTCACGCCCCGACCAACCGTTAAACCCGCCCATTCTGGAATATGTGTTGCGTTTGGGTGTTGCTCAATTAATCTTTATGAATGTGCCTGACCATGCCGCCGTGAATACGTCGGTGATGCTTGTGGAATCCGAAGGTCACGGGCGTATAAAAGGATTTGTGAATGCCCTGATGCGCCGTATTGCCGCCGAAGGTAAGGATTGGACAACCCGTCAGGATATTGCCCGCCTTAATACCCCCGAATGGCTTTTGAAAATGTGGATTGAGGATTTCGGTCTGAAAAACGCCATTGATATTGCGACCGCCAACCTGCACGAAGCCCCGCTGGATATTTCACTCAAGCGCGCAATCACTAAAGATTCATTGTCCGAAGAATTGGGCGCGACCATCCTTCCGACCGGAAGCCTTCGTCTGCATGCATCAAAAATGGTCACGGAATTGCCAGGGTTTAATGACGGAATGTGGTGGGTGCAAGATGCCGCCGCAGCCATCCCCGTTAAATTATTCGGTGACCGCATTGACGGACAAACCGTGATTGATTTATGTGCCGCCCCTGGTGGGAAAACCGCACAATTGGCAAGCCTTGGCGCGAATGTCATTGCGATTGATCGATCTGCAAAACGTCTGCACCGCCTCCAAGAAAATATGAAACGCCTGCGTCTGGATGACCGTGTCAAAATCGAAGTCGCCGATGCCGCCGTTTGGAAATCACGCAACCAAGTGCCATTTATTTTATTGGACGCCCCGTGTTCCGCCACAGGTACAGTCCGCCGCAACCCCGATGTCATCTGGATGAAAAATCCCGATGATATTCATTCGTTGATCGAACTTCAGGAAAAATTATTAGAGAACGCTGTCAAGATGTTGGCTCCTGGTGGAACACTGATTTATTGCACCTGTTCCCTTCAGAAATGCGAAGGCGAATATCAGATCGAACGTATTTTAGAACTCCACCCCGAACTGTCCCGCGAAGCGGTGCATGTCCATGAACTGGGCGGATTGAGCGAGATTATTACACCGCGCGGTGACATTCGTATTCTGCCGTCCCATCTGGCGAATATTGGCGGGATGGACGGATTCTTTGTCTCGCGCCTCCGTAAGGATTAGGCCGATGACAGGTTCTTTTCTGGTCTTTGTTTCAGGACAAAAAGAAGTTCCGCTCACCGAAGATTTTATCCGTTCTCTGCATGCGGATTTTGCAGCCACTCCTCTCAACTGGTTACATCCTGATAAGGCCGCAGAGATAAAATTCGAGAGCGATCTTTCACCTGAATCTTTTAAATCGGTCAGAGAGTTGGCTAGTCAAAATTTTGTTGATGTCTTCCATAGCCCCGCCGCACATCGCCGCAAAAAATTATTGCTGGCCGATATGGACGCAACAATTGTCGAGGGTGAAACATTGGACGACCTTGCGGCCTTCGCAGGATTAAAAGAAAAAATTTCAGAGATTACGGCACGCGCCATGCGCGGCGAATTGGATTTCAAGCAAGCATTGGAACAACGCGTCAAAATGTTGGAGGGGTTATCGGTCACAGCCCTTGAGCAGACATTAGCCACGATGAAAATCAATGCAGGGGCGGTTGATACGGTTCGGGTGATGCGTGCCCATGACGCCGAATGTTATCTGGTCTCAGGCGGATTTACGTATTTCACAGGCGCAATTGCCAAAGCTTGCAGCTTTAACGGACACCACGGAAATGTTTTGGAAATTGAGGGCGATCATTTAACGGGTAATGTCATTCCGCCCATTCTGGATAAGAACGCAAAACTGGGCTTCCTCAATCAATATACCGCAAAATGCGGGATTTCAAAGGAACAGACCCTATCTGTCGGGGATGGCGCCAATGATATCCCCATGTTATTGGGCGCGGGAATCGGGGTTGGATACCACCCCAAACCGTTGGTTCAGGAACAGATATCCAACCTGATTATTCATACAGATTTAACTTCCCTTCTTTATATTCAGGGATACACTTGGTTAGACCTTCAATAACATTTCATATTCAGAGTTTTCAAAATGGGCGATACAAAAATCAAATTCAAAGTTTCTGATGAACAGTTAGAAGAGCTGTATCACAAATATTGTCGCGATTTCACCCAACTGGCGCGCGCCGGACGGTTTGACCCGATTACGGGGCGGGATGAAGAAATTGACCAAGCGATTTTGATTATTTTGCAAAAGGGTCGTAAGAACGTGGCTCTGCTCGCACCTGCGGGGGTTGGTAAAACTGCGCTCTGTGCAGGACTTGCGCAACAGATCGTTGCGGGAAATGTTCCCGACTATTTAAAAGATGCCCGCGTGATGGAAGTTGATTTGGCGGCGATGTCTGCGGGAACAACTGGCCCTGCCGAATTTCAAGGGCGATTCCTGCCGCTTTGTAAAGGTGTGGCGGAACGGTATCACGACCCTGCCTACCCCAAAATTATTCTGTTCCTTGACGAGATGCACCAGATTATGCCGTCTTGCGCAGGGAGTGCGTATAAAGGCCTCTCAGAGGTTATTAAACCTTATCTGACCGTTGGCGACCTTCACGTTATCGGGGCGACCACACTGGATGAGTTCAGGATTTATGTGGCGGTTGACCCTGCGATGGATCGTCGTTTCCAAAAAGTTTTCCTGTCCGTCCCGACCGTGCCCCAAGCCATCGAGATTGTGAAAAACCTTCGCGCCGGATATGAGAAGCATCATAAAATCACAGTGTCCGATAAGGCCATCGAGATTATTGTGAATTTGACCGAAGAACATATGAGAAAACGCAACCAGCCCGATAAATCCATCATCATGATGGACGCCGCCATGGCGCACCATGTGAAATTACATGGCACGGGCGGAGAGTTAAATATGGATTCAGTTTATTATATGATTTCCAAAGAAACCGGTATCAGCCCGAATGCGTTGAAACGGGATTAGATAAACTAACCCAGATTCTGACCTAATTTCAAACCTGGAGACGGTTGAGTTGTCTCTGCTTTTGGTGTTGCGTATCCTGCAGCATTGGCCATTGCAAAATCAGCAACATTCCCTTTCGGGGCGTTTTCAACTGTAACGCCCGCGGCCTTTAAACCCGCAGAGAGTTGTGCGCGATGCGCATCCGAACCACCGATAGAGACTAGCTCTACACTTGATCCGACTTCTTGGCCAATGGCCGTTCCTATTTCGATAGACATACTCTTCCCCTAATTTTTTATTGTTCTTATGCGGCAACCCTGACTTCGATAGCTGCGACCGCTGAGATATAAGCAGGGAAGCGCGGCACGCCGTTCAGGAATTCGATCATTCCGACTTTTGCCTTGCCGATCAATCTCTGCAAAACGTCACTTCGTTCGCAGGAGATGTCACCTACTTCTTCCTCACCTGACCTGAAAATAATTCCTTTGTTGTGCACTTCCACAGTCAAGGGTTGATCCTTTGGCAACTGGGTCGGCACAACAATGACAATCGAGTCATTGTCCCCTAAGATAAAATCGCAACTATTAAACATCACACAGGCCCTCTATTTCTGGTTTATGGGTATTTTTACCCTTTTTATTATCTTCACTATGTATGAATTTACTTAATATATAGTTAACGGCAAAAAATGGCGCAAAACCATGCATTAAGCCTGATAAAGTTTAATAAAAAGTGAGGATTAAGAATGACAGGCACAGCCAGCACCGCATCCCATGGCGGGGTCGGTATCGTCATCATCGCCGACAGGGATAACACCATATTGGATGAGGTCCTGTTCCAATTGGCGAGGGGAAATAAACTGGACGGCCTCTATCCCCAATGCGCGGGCAGATTCCACATTGTCCAAACGATCATCAATAAACAAACTCTCCCGTGGGTTGAGGTTGTAGGTGTCGAGGAGCAGTTGATAAATGCGAAGATCAGGTTTTGCAATTTTAACCTCGCCTGAGATAATGCGTCCGTCAAATAAGCGGAGAAACGGGAATTCTTGTAGTGCCACCTGAAAGGTTATGTCGTTCCAATTGCTGAGTGCATAGACAGGGAATCCACGCTTTTTGATATCCATTAAAATATCGACGCTTTCATGAATCGGGCTAGAAATCATCTCAGGCCAATTGTGCCAATAAGCATCAATCATTTCCTCAAATTCCGGATATTTAGCCATCACTTCGGCTCTGGCATCATCCCATGGTCGGCCTAAATCAAGTTTATGATTCCATTCAAAATTACAAACTTCGGTCAAAAATTTCTCAACCTTAGCTTCATCTTTGGTCATCTGATGATAATAATAGCGCGGATTCCAGTCAATCAGCACTGCCCCAATATCAAAGATGACATTTTTAATCATGGTTATTTTGCCTGACGTGCCAGCACCGGAATATTCATCTTTTTCTCTCCTGCGTTTTTGAACAGCAGGGTCACAGGGATATTTGTTCCTTTTTGAAGTGGCGCATTCAAATCCATCAGCATCAAATGATAGCCCATAGGGCCGAGCTTATTTTCTGTGTTCTTTTTAATCGGCATAGAGGCAACCTGACGCATCTGCATAATGCCGTTGACGTCTTTCATTTCATGGATTTCAATGCGCGGAGACACGGTAGATGTCACCGAGAGAAGTTGGTCATCTGTATCACCGCCAGATAATACCCCAAAGGCTGCGCCCACCTTCATTCCCGCTGACGTCTCGAAGGCATAAAGACCCGTTTTGGGAATAGTATTTTCGGTTTGCGCGAAAGCCAGAAGGGGAAAAAGAACGGTCAGTAATACCAAAATGATTTTCATTTGAAACATCCTTACTGTTTTGGAATTTGCAATCTGGTTTTGGCGTCGATCATCATCAAACGCAATTCATTGATCCCCGGCATAGTTTTAAAAGGCACATACCCCTTATCACCAATGACCAACGCAGGCACGCTCGGGAAACCAATCTCATACCCAAGGGCGGTATTTTTGGCGATAACGTCTTTTAAATTTTCAGCATCTTTTTCGGCCTGCTCAACATCCAAGCCGCGCGCCTGCACCATTGCTTTTACGGTGTCATAGGTTGGAACATCTGTAAGAGCCATAATTTCTTGGTGAACTGCGGCAGACTCGCCTTTTTTCTGGTTATCCAATGCCAGAACTAATGTTCCGATCAGATAGGATTGTTCATCCACCACCGCCGTCGGTCTTAGAATAATTTTGGTGGTTGATTGAAGATCATCACCCACTGCGTCCATCATAATCTTGGAAAGGGTTGAACAATGGGGGCATCGATAATCAAAAAATTCAACAATCGGGAACGGATTGGTTTCATTGCCGACAATAGGCGCGGGGGATTGTGTCAGGTCGAGAGATTTTTCAATGGCCTGTTTTGATTGGGACACATAATAAAATCTAAGCGCAAAATAAGTGGCGGCAAACATCGCCAATAAAACAAAAATCACCCGACAAAAAATAAGAAGATTCTTTTTCATACGGGTGACCTTTTAAAAATTTATATCGTTTTTCTTCACAAATGATTATTTGGATTTTTTACGTTCATCATTGATGATGGTTTGGAAAGCAGGATATTCGACATATCCACGAACGATCTGTTGTCCCACGATAAAGGCAGGGGTACCGGTTACGTTCAATTTCTCGCCGAATGCTTTCACAGAAGCCATATAGTCTTCGACTTCTTTACCTGCGGCATCTTTTTTGGCTTTTTCAACATCCATACCAACGGATTGGGCAATCTTTGCAAGATTTTCATCGTCTTTAGGTGCCGTGCTTTCTAAAGTTGCCTGGTGAAACGCCCAGTATTTCCCTTGCATATTCGCAGCAACAGCCCATTTGGACGCGAGAGAAGAAGCTGGCGACAAAATTGGATATTCCATGAACAGGACTTTAACATTTTTATCTTTTTCGGTCAGTTCTTGAACCGCTTTCAAAGCATGTTTGCAATATCCGCAGTTATAATCGAAAAATTCAACAACAGTGATGTCACCCTTTGGATTACCAATTTGCGGGTGTTTGCCATTGGTGAGGAAGCTCATATTATCTTTAAGAACTTTGACTGAGCTCTCTTCTTTCTTCTGTTGTTCTTTGTCGCGGAAGCGATTGACGGATTCCATCAATACTTCTGGGTTATCGAGGATAAAATTACGGATGATATCCTGCATCGCGGCACGTTGATCTTCACTAAAAGGGGGCTTGGTTTCAGCATGGGCGACTGAGGTCAGGCCGATCACAACAGCACATCCTGCTAATAAGAGGGATTTTAAATGGGTCACTGTACACTCCTTAAAAAAATGAAAATCTTCCGCACTTTACTTGTTTTTATCAGGTTCGCCAACCGTATTTATAATGTCTTGGGCACGAAGTGCCTCAGGTGAATTCGGAGGTAATTGCTTTAAAGTTACATCAGCCATACGCGCGGCTTCCTGTCTGTTACCATGCATCAGGGCTTCTTCAGCTAAATAAACCCGCGCCTCAGGCTCTTTACCCATGCGGCCATAGGCCGTTGCCAGCAAGCGTTTGATTTGGGCGGAGCGTGGTTCGTCTTTCTCCGCACGTTTCAAATGGTCGATTGCCGTTTGAAGTTTTGCCATATTTGAGCCCGAACTTTCGATCAGAGATTGCGCCAAAGCCATGCGGATCAACCCCGAATCAGGCGCATATAAAACAGCTTTTTCATAGGGTTCAACCGATTGCGCAGCTTTTCCAAATTCGTAAAGGATTTGTCCTTTTAATTCGTAGAAATAAGGGTTCTTCGGTTCAAGCTTGATCAAAGCATCTGTTTTTTGCAAAGCGGGTGCAAGCTGATTTAACCGATAACTGGAAATCGCCCGCGCATATTGTGCGGGGATGGAATTATCGGATGACGGGTATTTATACCCCACCTGCATCGGAGAGGTGAACCCCAATAATTTTGCTTTCGTCCGCGCATATTGATCATCCCATTCACTCGGGAAAGCCTTTGTCTTTAAAGGGGATTCATCTACTTTATGTTTTAAGGCCTCTATACGGTCACGCGATAATGGGTGTGTCCGCACGAAGGGGGATTGTTGAGATGCCGGCAATAATTCTTGTGATTCTAGTTTGCCCAGAAAAGTTGGGAGGCCTTCTGGGCTAAGCCCTGCGGTGGTTAGGAAACGAAAGCCCGCTTGGTCAGCACTTGATTCCTGCACGCGGCTGAAGGCCAGAAATTTGTTCATTGCTTGGCCTTGACCGATACTGATCCCTGCGGCCGCCGCGCCACTATTTCCTGTTGCAATAGCTGCACCTATTCCTACAATCGCACCGAGCATGGCTTCGAACGATGCATTTTTACCAACATCTGCTGTACGGCTTAAATGTCCGCCCGCAATATGGCCCAGTTCGTGCGCAATAACACCTACGACCTGTCCCACATTATCACTTAAATCAATCAGGCCAGTATAGATGAAAATATTCGCCCCCCCCGCCACAAAGGCGTTCACATCGGGGCTTTGGATCAGGATGATGTTGACTTGGCTAGATTTCATTCCAGCGGCATTCATCACACCGCCTGTCCAATTCTGAATATCTTTCTCAATCTCTGTATCGCGGATAATCGACTGACCGGAATCAGGGGCGGCATAAGACCCTGTCGGCATCAGTGTTGTGCTGGCCAGAAAGGTAATAAGAGTGACATAGGTGCGGAATTGATAAGTCATGGGAAAACCTGTAAATATAAGTGTATCATAAAGAGTTTAACGCTCTTTCCAAGGGAAATCCCCTCTTTTTAAAGGATTATAGTCATCTGTGGGCAATCAATTATATGAATGGGTTCAATTATTCGCGCGGGAATGGGCAGATCTGACATGGTTGCCCCTTTCCTTGTTGATTGTCCATAAAGGTCAAAAAATCAAGGCCTGCGCCTTTATTATCGTGTGTATGGTCGTCATGCGCCTGCAAATCCAGACATTCCAGATGATGGGGTTATCCAAAGGGGTTACAGGGTTCTTTGACTGGCCACTCATGCACCGCGGATACGCAGTTTATGGGGCTTTTATCTTTTTATTCCTGATATTGTCCTATTTTTCACCCTATACACGGGGGCCGATCTATCTGGCGGCCTCACTCAGCATTTTTTTCATGGCTTTTACCGTGTCATCTATTGTATTGGTATTTTGAAATGAAAAACATCAGAACCGCAAAAGGCCGCAAAATATCATCAACCCGTTGGTTAGAACGGCAGTTGAACGATCCCTATGTGATTAAAGCCAAAGAAATGGGCTACCGTTCCCGCGCCGCCTTTAAAATGAAAGAAATGGACGAGAAGTACAATATCCTGAAGGCAGGGATGTATGTCGTCGATTTGGGTGCTGCCCCCGGGGGATGGTGCCAAATCGCGCTCGAGAAAAAATGCGCAAAAATCGTGGCGATTGATTTATTGCCGATTGATGAAATACCGGGCGTTATTTTCATGCAACAAGATTTCATGGATGACGATGCCCCCGATAAATTAAAAGCAGCCTTAGGCGGACGTGCCGATGTGGTGATGAGCGATATGGCCCACAACACAACCGGACACCGCGACACCGACCATTTAAAAATTATGGCACTGGTGGATGCGGGATATGAATTCGCAACCGAGATTTTAAAATTTGGCGGCACATTCGTTGCCAAAACTTTCCAAGGTGGCGCAGAGGCCGATTTGGTCGCGCGCATGAAAATTGATTTCACAACCGTCCGCCACGTCAAACCCTCCGCCAGCCGCAAAGACAGTTCAGAAAAATATGTACTGGCCACCGGATTCAGGAAAGGAAAACCTGAACCAGAAGTGCGTGAAAGACAATCGCACCCTACGCCAAAGGCCGATTCCGCTTCAGAGTAATTAATTTTGCAATCACTGCCAGCACAGCCAGGACACCCGCATAGGTGATCAAAGCCGTTGAAATATCGGCATGATCCGTTACAAATCCGACCATCTGGCTAAGCGGAATAAACCCAAGTGATGTTGCCAGATTGGCCGTCGATAAAACGGTTGCACGGCGACTAGAATCGACCAGATTATTGATGGCTTCCTGCGCACGTGGCATTCCGAAACCATAGACAAACGCTTCTAACCCAAGCGCGATAATACCAACCACACTCATGCTCAGACCCGCCACTAATAACGCAACGACCAACATAATAATCAACCCTTGCAGAGCCTGTTGTCCGCGCAAGTTCGGCAATATTTTATGCCCGACATGACCACTGATCGCGCCGCAGAGCATCACCGCGGAGATAATCCATCCGTTATAGATTTCAGGAATATGCAACGCATCAGCATAGGCCTGAATCCCCCACATGCAAATTTTTGTGGTCGAGAACACAATCACCATCAGCAGAACAATTCCCGCAATCTCGCGGTGTCCATGCAAAACATAAATCAACGTATCGCGAATATCTTTTAAAGGATGATGTTCCGAGATATGTTTATGGCGTGGTGGTTCCACAAATCCGCAGGCCACAATTGCCCCGCAAGAAATCAGAATGACCTCTAGAATCAGAGGCAGATGATGGTTGATCGCATAGAGATACCCACCCGCAACACAGGCCAGAGAACAACTATATAATTGCAACGCAAACCGAAATCCTTCGCGACGGCGATATTCACCCTCACGACCTTGGGACAAAAGTGTGTCATAGAGCAAGGCAGAATTTGCGCCCGATACGGTTGCAATTCCAACCCCGATAGCCCCCTGCGCCAGCAACGCCGACCAGAAGCCCGTTGCCAGAGCCAAGAGAGCATACGAAGCCGCAAGCAATCCTGCGCCAAGAATAAGCGTTTTCTTTCGCCCCCAGCGGTCAGCCAGATATCCCGCAGGCACGTCGCATAAAATCACAACAACCGCAAAAACGGATTCCCCAATCAAAAAATCATGGAACGTCAGCCCCAGTTCATCACGATAGAACGGAATAATAATCGGCAATAGAAAAATAGAATTCAGAAATATCGTATATAAGTACAATAATTTTAAATTCCGACTACAATCAGTTTCAGACATATCTATCCCCAAGTTACATTTTCATTCGGCAACCCATTCGTATCATAACGAACATAGTTTGCATGTCCTGTGACCGTTCCATCGGGCAGCAAAGCATCCGCCTTGACCAGCGACTCTAATTCATAGCCCAGTTTTTCAATGACACGACGGGATGCCGCATTAGCAGTTGCCGCACAAATGATCACGCGACGTGCCTCCAAAGCCCCGAACGCAAAGCGCGTCAGTGCATTGGCCAGTTCGGTTGCATAACCTTTATTATGGTCAGACGAGCGCACATAATAACCAATTTCGAATGAGCGAAATTCCCAATCCATACGATGCAAACCGCACATCGCGATCAAACGACCATCATGCGTAAACGCCGCCATCATCATATCTTCCCGCAAAATATATTTTGCATGATTTTCACGAATGACTTTTTCGGCATCGTCAACTGTACCCACGCCCAATTTTGTCCATGGCATCCATTTACACAAATCGTCAAATGATTCCACTTTGATTTCATGCATCTCCGCACCATCTCCTGGCAAGACGTTCCGCAACATCAAGCGCGGCGTTCGGATAGGCATCGGAATGTCGATTAAAATTGGTTCTTTTGGTAAGGTCACTTTACTCTCCTGTTTTTATTCTTATATTTTTAATTGGTAGATATAATCTGTGTCTGTTTCACCGTTGCCGTAAAGTTGGTCTTTTACCTCTGTAAGCGTAAAACCCTGTCGTAGGATGGCAGAGCGAGACGCCACATTTCCTTCGCGGTGCCCGACTGTCAAAATGCGAATGTCCCCTTGTGCTTTAGCCCAATCAATCGAGGCTTTATAAAGCAGATCGGATAGACCTTTTCCCCGGTATTCTTCACGGATATAACTCATCACCAATACTGCTACACCTTCACGGCCATTCCAGTCACGAAATATAGCTTTCATGCCGATCACCTTGTCCTCATCATAAAGACCAAAAATTGCGAGCCTGTTAGTATCCACTAATGTATTTTTCCAAAAACTATCCTCTTTAGAAGACTCACTTTCCAGTGACGATCCGAAAAAATTATCGTGTTTACTCAATGCCTCCAATCGAATGGTTTTAAATAATTGCCAGTCGGCCTCAAGCCATCGCTTTGTATATATTGTGTTGTCCATTTTAAATCACCATTTCATATTCTAATACATCCATCATCTCTCCGTTCAAATAGCAGCGATGAGCTTTCGGTTCAGTCCCAAAATGTTGAAACCCGAGACGATGCATTAATTTTTGACTGCGGACATTGTCTTCATAATGATTTGCCATCAACTTTTGGCAGATATTATGATCGCGACAAAATTGAATGAGGGCAATCATTCCTTCATAAGCAAAACCTTTACCTTGGTTTGCGCCGCTGAGCCACCAACCCGTTGAGACTGTCTGAAAATCATCATCTTCGGCATCAAGACCTGTGCTCAAAATATGCTCGCCTGTCCATTTATCGACACCTAACAAGGCAATATTCCGTTTGTTTGTTGATGCGCTCACCATGTTCAGATAATTCACCGTGCCGAGCATCGACATTCCCTCATCACTCGACCAACTCATCCAGCGGCGCAAAACATTTGCATCGCAACTTTCTTTTGCCTCTTGAATGAGATAATTGTCGTTGAGCGTTGCAACACGCAGTCGCATTCGTTCTGTTTCAATTGGTAATAATTTTAAAATTTCTTCTTTTTTCATTTTTATTGTCCCTGTTATCAAGATTTCATTTAGGCGGTTCTGAGCTGTAAATATTTTGTTCCTTCAATATCATTGCGCTCTTTGAAGCCGAGCTGTTTGTAAAATTCCAGCGCGGTTTCGTTCCAGTTGAGTGCCCCGAGTTTGAAAGACGCCGCATTATCTTTGCGCCGCGCGGTTTGCATGATGTAGATCATCAGGACTTCGCCGATCCTTTGTCTGCGAAAGGGTTCTGCCACAAAAAGATTCTGGATTTCGAAAATGGTTTTGCCCTCATGAAAATGATAGACAGGAAAACCAGCAACGAAACCCGCCAAGATGCCGTCTTCGGTCTCGGCGACCAATACAGTCACAGGCGCATTTTCGCCGATTGCGTAGCTGTCAAACTGTGTACGGGTAAGGCCAAGTGTATCGCCGTGAAAGCCGCATATTCCTGCAACAAGCATTTCAAACTGTGTCCAGTCGCCGCTTCTGACGGGTCTTATTTTAATATTAGTCATCATCATTTTCCTTTCTTCAAATTTATATTTGGAGAGGAAACGGACGAAAAAATTATGGGGGATTTTTTATCTGTCAGCCTCTCCGGTGAGGGGCTGACAAACTATGTGCCTAGCCCAAATTGCGGAATTCAGAGGAATTAAGCGCCTGATTAGAGCGATAATGTCCCTTGCCGGTCACGGGGGTGATCGGCATCCAGCATTGAATTTGGGTCATGGTCATTTGGTTGTTCATTTCAATATGAGAACATAAAATTATAGGACTTGGCAATATAATTTTAAAAAAATTTATTGGAGGGCATAATCCGGCAGGGATGGGGTAGAGACTATTTCATCCTCTGCTATAGGCTCAGGCGCAGAGATAATATGTGTGATCGCAATCGGAATTGGCGGTTCAGATTCATCTATTTTATAATGTGTCACACCCAATTTTTCTGCCGCCCAGTTCATAAAAGCCAGATGCAATTCATGTTCATGATGTTCATCTGAAAATCTATGGCGCAGAAAAGTGCCTTGAATGATCAATATATGAGATTGATCGCCATATCCTTTTTTCCCCACTGTAAAACCCGCAATTTCGCCGTCACATCTGGCAACCAGAATTGTTGGTGCGTAGGCATTGAAATGAAGATAACCAAACGCTGTATGATGAACCATTTGTTGGAGACATGGAATATCATAAGGTTCAATAGGCCCGAAAGTCAGATGTTGCACTTTTATATCTCCCCGATGTGACCCTTCTTTTTATTTTGTATGTATTCAGGTCATCACGAATCAGATTATACACAAAACCCCCTGACGACATCAGGGGGTAGGTGTGCAGTGCGAAAGAGTGGTTAAATTACGCGTGCGTAAGTTCTTTCAGGTTTTCTGCCTGTGGTGAATTTGGTCTGCACAACATAATCGCCACATCATGCGAAGGTAAGTTCACTACGGCTTTTTCAAATAGGCGGCCAATAAATGGGACTGCCGAAAAAATTGGCGAGGCTTTTACAAAAAGCGAAGTCGCATCTGGATTTCCGCCCTTTTTCTCAACTTCAACAGCAATAGCCGCTCTGAGCAATTCGCGATTTTCTGGAGCAGCTAATTCTCTAAAGTCCGCTAATGAAACAGAGCATTCTACCGCACCAGCATAATTAAAACTTGTGAGTATTCTATCCCTAGAGGCTTCAGTAATGTTGCTCTTAGCAAATGCATATCGGACGCGAGATAGAAGAAGGTCTGCCTCTTGTTTAAGAGACAGATTCTCACCTGATATCAAGCGATTTCCGCTTAGAAGATTTAAAAATTTATTTTCTGCCGATTCCGAATTTACTCGAATAACCATTTCACACCTCTTTTTATAAGATTATGGCTGTAAAATACAGAAAATTAATTTTTATGTCAATATATTTGTCTTTATCCAAATTCCTTGGCTTTTCGTACTAATTTCTATATAGCTAGCCCCATGTCAGATACCTCAAAACAGCTTTCAGTGCCGACGATCGGCGTTGTATCCCTTGGTTGCCCCAAAGCGTTGGTTGATTCCGAACGCATTATGACCCAATTGCGGTCAGAGGGATATCAATTCACAGGCACCCATAATGACGCGGATGTCGTGATCGTCAATACATGCGGATTTCTCGATTCCGCCAAGGAAGAATCTCTGGCCGCTATCGGCAAAGCGATGAAAGATAATGGTCGCGTTATCGTCACCGGATGTATGGGCGCCGAGCCAGAACAAATCACCGCGAAATATCCAAACATTATGGCGGTCACAGGGCCACAACAATATGAAGATGTTGTGAACGCTGTGCATGATGCCGTGCCACCTGTATCTGATCCCTTTATTGATTTGATACCAGAGGGCGGATTGAAATTAACCCCGCGCCATTATGCGTATTTGAAAATTTCCGAAGGGTGTAACAACCGTTGCACATTCTGTATCATTCCGAAATTGCGCGGCGATTTAGTATCGCGCCCCATTCACCATGTGATGTTCGAGGCGGAAAAATTGGTCTCGGCGGGCGTTAAAGAAATCCTGTTGATTTCACAAGATACGTCGGCCTATGGTATTGATACAAAATATGCCGAATATCCATGGAAAGGCGAACGCCGCAAAACCAAATTCTATGACCTGTGTAAAGCCATGGGCGAATTGGGAATCTGGACACGTCTTCACTATGTGTACCCATACCCGCACGTTGATGATGTCATTCCGTTGATGGCGGACGGGCATATTCTGCCCTATCTGGACATTCCCTTCCAGCATGCCAGCCCCAAAGTTTTAAAGGCGATGAAACGCCCCGGCAATCAGGAAAAGGTTTTAGAGCGGATTAAAAATTGGCGCAACATCTGCCCCGACCTGACCATTCGTTCCACCTTTATTGTCGGCTTCCCGGGTGAGACAGAAGATGATTTCGAATATCTGTTGGAATGGATGCAAGAAGCCCAGATTGACCGCGCCGGTTGTTTCAAATACGAAAATGTTGCAGGCGCACCGTCTCGCGATTTAGAAGGTCATGTGGACGAAGAAGTCAAACAAGAACGCTGGGAACGCTTCATGGAAATCCAACGCCAGATTTCCGAAGCCAAACAACAAGCTAAAATCGGCAAAACATTAGACGTGATTATTGACGAAGTCGACGGCGAAGGCGGCGCAGACGCACGGTCAAAAGCCGACGCCCCCGAAATCGACGGCAAAGTCTTATTGCGCGACGTCCCCAAACACGTCAAAGCCGGAGACATCATCCGCGCGACCATAGAGGATGCGGATGATTATGATTTGTTCGGGGTTGCGGCGTTATAAGCAAGAATACAAATACGCTTTTATACGTTTGAACTTCATGATGGCTTATAGTCTAAAATATGTGTAATGCCATCCACAAGTTCCAAAGGAACAGAACCTTTGTTATCTCTGACCCAATCATAGATCGTATTAATAGAACGAACATCTATTGATGATATTTTTCTACAAAGCGCCCTAAAGTCCTGCTTAGTAATTTTTCTTTCTTCAATTAATAACCTAAGGACTTCATACTTTGGTTCGCAGGGGACGGCATGGGTTATTGGATGGCCATTATATATCTCCAGAAGCGTATCATAGGCTACGGAAGGAACATCAGGAGATGGTTTATCTTTAATGCGATAGTGGGTAAGGTTGAACAGTCTGCTGGTATTCATACTAATACCTTGACTCTCAAGACGTTGTGATAATGCAGAGACAACCCATTCCCGTGAAAACCCACGTCTGAGGCGATTATTATTCATTTCCTGCATCATTTCAGGACTTATATGAGTTCTAACAGATTTATTAAACGTAACCGGAAGAGGGTATCTATCCCGAGACTCATTCAATCCCTTACTCTTTGCTTTTAATGGGATTTTTTTATGCCCTTTGCTTATTTCATTTGCAAACATATTGCTAAGCTCAATTACCTGATCAAGCTCAGTTGAGCCTTTATGGGTTACTTGTCTTAGAGATAGAAATAGTGCTGCCGCTACAGTCAGAGGACTCAGGTCATCACCTTTCTTCTCATCTAAAATAATTTGGAGTCTTTCAAGACCAGGGATTCCAATCAGGGGGTTTGTTGCTGAACCTGAATCGAAAATATCTGTTAAAAGTTGTGATGTGCCACGTTCGGCAATTAATTTGGTAACCGCAGGCGGTATAGAGCCTTTACTGATGACTGAATCAGAACAAGCCTCTGTAGCTCTCGAAAAATCTATAATAATCGATGCCAATTGCTTTAATATCGGATTGCTAGGCATATTTTTTTCAGGATCACTCAACTCAGTATCTTTCAACATTTAAAAAGGTTTATCAATTAGGTATCAGTTGGAGCGCTTGCACAGAAGTATTTGTTAAGTGCAAATCCCCTAAAATTCCATCAAGAGTTTTTAACTGGCAAGAAAGGCCATTTGAATAGCCCTCTGAAGAACTTCCATTTCTAGCCTGAAATGCCTTTTGAAGACTCTTGCGTTTTTCTTCCACCAATTCTAACAGACGATATTGCTCAACAAGTAAAGGATGTGGTTTTGGGAATCGTCCGATTTCTTGTGCATCACCAAGCTTTGCTATTTCCTCACACAAGTAGAGTGCTGTTGCAACAGGCTCCGATTCTGATACAACAGCATATAAAGGTGAACTCACTAAAATAATAAGAGCCTCCACACGGGTATGATAACTTGGAACAATCTTATCAAAAATCTCTGAGAGACAATTCAAAGGAAGACTTTTTCCAAGGGAGATAAGCTGATCGCTGGAAAGTTCAGATTCCAAAGCTGTTTTTGAAGAATTCATGTTTTATGGCCTTCCTGTTCTGATTTTTCTTTTTATTAAGTTTTACTCATACATAAACATTATGTAATGTGTCAATAAAATTGTTGCAAAGCGACAAAAACTGGGTAACAATCATTCCATGTCAAACGCTGTTTCGCAATTTTATGCCCAAAATACCCAAGAATCCTTCGTGATTCTCGCGGTGGGTGTGGTCGTGCTCCTTTTGGGCGCGGCGTTGCGGGGTATGGCCTAAATCAGGCTTTGACTGAAACCGTAGCGCCCCGATCGAAAGATACGGGGTTTTTTTATGAGGAAAATAAAATGGCAAATGCAAAACCAAAGATGAAATTGGTCAAACAAGCTCCCGCACCGAAAAAGATTGCAGAGGCAAAAAACGTGTTCGGCAAGAAAGACCTAACAGGGGCGGAAATTGTCATTCAAGCCATGGTCGATAACGGGGTAGACACGATATTCGGGTATCCGGGGGGCGCTGTCCTTCCCATCTATGACGCTTTGTTCCAACAAAAGAAAATCAAACATATTCTGGTACGCCATGAACAGGCCGCCCTTCACGCCGCCGAAGGCTATGCGCGCTCAACAGGAAAAGTCGGATGCGCGTTGGTGACATCGGGGCCGGGGGCAACCAATGCCGTTACTGGTCTGACCGATGCGTTACTGGATTCCATTCCTGTGATTTGTATCACGGGGCAAGTTCCGACATTCCTGATCGGGACGGACGCCTTCCAAGAGGCCGACACAACAGGCATTACCCGCCATTGCACCAAACAGAATTATCTGGTGCGGGACGTGAATAAATTATCGGCCATTATTCATGAAGCCTTTCATGTTGCAAAATCAGGACGCCCAGGGCCTGTGGTCATCGACCTTCCGAAAGATGTTCAATTCGCACCAGGGTCATATACCCCGCCCGCAAAAACCGATTTAACCCGTTACCAACCGCGCACCATGCCCGATATGTCGAAAATTGAAGCGGCAGTCGAGATGATTGCGAATGCCAAGAAACCGATTTTCTATACAGGCGGCGGGGTCATTAATGCGGGGGCAGAGGCCGCAAAATTACTGACCGAATTTGTACGCATGACGGGATACCCTTGCACATCCACCCTGATGGGGCTTGGCGCATACCCGATGACCGACAAACAACATCTGGGGATGCTCGGGATGCACGGCACGTTCGAGGCCAACTGGGCAATGCATGATTGTGACGTGATGATTAATATCGGCGCACGTTTTGATGACCGTGTGACAGGACGTCTCGATGCCTTCTCCCCCCACTCTAAAAAAATCCATATCGATATTGATGCAAGTTCGATTAACAAAATTGTGCGGGCGGATATCGGGATTGTAGCGGATGCCACCGAAGCACTCCGCGCTATGATTGCGGTTTGGAAAAAGAAAAAATATACGCCCAATGCCTCTGCTCTCAAATCATGGTGGAAAGAAATTGATGGTTGGCGCAGTGTCAAATGTTTGAATTACAAACAATCAGGCAATATTATTAAACCACAATATGCGCTCGAGAAATTACAGGCCGCGATCAACAAAGATAAGCGCGAAAGCTTTATCACAACCGAAGTCGGGCAACATCAAATGTGGGCGGCACAGTTCCTGAAATTTGATAAACCCAATCACTGGATGACCTCTGGTGGCCTCGGCACCATGGGCTACGGCTTCCCTGCAGCGATTGGCGCGCAAATTGCCCACCCCAATGCATTGGTTGTTGATGTGGCGGGGGATGCATCGATCCTCATGAACATTCAGGAAATGTCGACCGCCGTTCAATATAAACTCCCTGTTAAAATCTTTATCCTCAATAACCAATGGATGGGAATGGTCAAACAATGGCAGGAATTATTGCATGGGGAGCGTTATTCCAGTTCCTATACCGAAAGCCTGCCTGATTTCGTGAAGTTGGCCGAGGCCTATGGCGGCATCGGAATGCGCGCAGAAACCCCCGCCGAGTTGGATAAAGTCATTGCCGAAATGATGAAAACCGATAAAGTAACCATTGTGGATGTCTGCGTTGACCAACGTGAAAATTGCTTCCCGATGATCCCGTCAGGGAAGGCGCATAACGAAATGATTTTATCGGCTGATGCCGAAAAATTCGATAAGACACTTGTTTAGAAAGGACTACAAAAATGGTTCGCAAATCTCTCCAAGATAAAATCAGTGTGTATGGCGCGGCGCCTGTTTCCGACCCTATTCTCTCCCACACCCTTGCCATTATCGTTGATAATGAACCGGGGGTTTTGGCGCGGGTAGTCGGGTTATTTACGGGGCGCGGATATAATATCGAAAGCCTGACGGTTGCCGAGACTGACCACACCAAAAAATTATCACGCATTACAATTTTATGTTCGGGAACAGTGCATATCATTGAACAAATTCATCATCAATTGGAACGGCTTGTCCCTGTTCATTATGTGTCCAACCTGACCCTTGAGGGCGCGCATATTGAACGTGAATTGGCACTGATGAAAGTCGTTGGACAAAAAGAAAAAAGAATTGAGGCCTTACAAATCGCCGATAGTTTCCGCGCCAAAACAGTTGATACGACCCTTGATAGTTTTGTGTTTGAACTAACCGGATCGCCAGAGAAAATTGACGCATTCATCGACCTGATGCGCCCATTGGGATTAATTGAAGTATCACGAACAGGAATTGCCGCCATGGCAAGGGGAAAGAAAGGGATATAATGACCATGAAAAAATCAATTCTTCTGATGACAGGTTGTGTTCTATGCCTGACGGGATGCGACGGAAAAGAAAAAGCCGAAGTGAAATTGGCGCGTGGGTGTGAAGCTGCCGTTAAGGTCATACTCAACAAACCTGACTTCACCCGCCAGATTGACAGCGTCAAATCAAAATCCTTTGGTATGTCCGATGGATATAAATTAGTGACCATCAACACCGTCACCAAAGTAAAGGATACGGGGGAAGAAGCGGACGAGACCTTTAATTGCAAATTCCAAGAAACGCAATCACTCAATTATATCATTTGGAGTGCCGAATTGGTGCAGTTAAAAATTGATGACGTGACCTACGGCAGTGAAGGCGGAGAAATTTACGGGTCGGTTGATGACCAAGTTGCCCTGACCAATGCCGTCGAAGCCGCAATGAAATAACCAAAAGAGGAGAAGTGTAAAATGAAAGTATATTACGATAAAGATTGCCAGACCGATTTGATCAAAGACAAAAAAATTGTGATTGTCGGTTATGGGTCACAAGGCCATGCCCATGCCGCCAACCTTCGCGATTCAGGCGTTAAAGACGTGCGTATCGCTTTGCGTGCAGACAGCCCGACCAACGCGAAAGCCAAGGCCGCAGGGTTTGAGACCATGACACCGGATGAAGCCGCAAAATGGGCGGATATCATGATGATGGCAACACCGGATGAACTCCAAGCCGATATTTATAAAACATCCATTCATAATAATATCAAAGCGGGTGCAGCGATTGCGTTTGCGCACGGCCTAAACATCCATTTCAATCTGATTGAGCCACGCAGTGACATCGATGTCTTTATGGTCGCCCCGAAAGGCCCTGGGCACACCGTACGCGGTGAATATCAAAAAGGGGGCGGCGTACCATGCCTTTTTGCCGTACATCAGGATGTATCGGGAAAGGCGCGTGACCTTGCGATGTCTTATGCATCAGGGATTGGCGGCGGTCGCTCTGGCCTGATCGAGACAACCTTCCGTGATGAATGTGAAACCGATTTGTTTGGCGAACAGGCTGTTCTTTGTGGCGGCGTTTGTGAATTGATCACTGCTGGGTTCGAAACATTGACAGAGGCTGGATACCCACCAGAAATGGCCTATTTCGAATGTCTTCATGAAATGAAACTGATTGTTGATTTGATGTATGAAGGCGGCATGGCCAACATGCGTTATTCCATTTCCAACACAGCAGAGTATGGAGATTATACAAGCGGCAAGCGTATTATCATTGATCAAACCCGTGCCGAGATGAAAAAAATTCTGGCTGAAATCCAGTCCGGTGAATTCACACGCGCGTGGATGAAGGAATGTGCAGATGGCCAAGTGAACTTCAAAGCCACCCGCGCCGCAAAAGCCAACCACCCGATCGAAGAGGTCGGACAAAAATTGCGCACATTGATGCCATGGATTGCAAAGAATAAATTGGTTGATAAAGCCAAAAACTAAACAAGTTAAAAGCCCCGCAAAAGCGGGGTTTTTTATAATCCTATTTTTTATTTGCTGTTTTAGAATAATTATGTTTTCATGAGTATATGAATAGAAAAGCCGCCCACCTTTCCACTTTATCAACTGCCGCAAGTCAATTTGCAGCAGGGGCCGCATGCGCGGCGGCTTAGGCCGTGCATCATAGAATTCTCACCCACATTATTCCGCGCAAGCATCCCTAAAAATCCAAAGTAACCGGATCACACCACTATGACATCAAAAATTCGTACCTATAATCCTTATCGCAGTTGTTTCGAGACGATGAGCTCGAACGTCGCCGCAGAACTTCTCCGCTACGGCAAATCAAAACCAGATTGTATTTCACTGGCGCAGGGCGAAGGGTCACTCCCTACTCCTGCCTTTATTTGTGATGAAGTTCAAAAATCTTTGGCAGACGGAAAAACATTCTACAGCTTTGGTGCGGGGCTTCCTGAATTGCGTCAGGAAATTGCGACCTACCATGCCAAATCATACGGGCATAACATTCCGCTGAACCGTATATCGGTCACCAGTTCAGGCACAAACGCCGTCCATCTTGCCTTAATGTCTATTCTGGACGAAGGTGACGAAGTGGTCGCCGTGACCCCCATCTGGAAAAACCTGATCGGGATTACCGAGCTTGCAGGCGGCAGAATTATTGACGTTCCGATGGAACAAACTGACGGGAAATGGCATCTGGATCTGGAAAAATTCTTTGGCAAAGTGAATCAGAATACCAAAGCCATGATGATCGTATCCCCCAACAACCCGACCGGTTGGGTGATGCCCGCCGAAGATATTAAAACCGTTCTAGAATTCGCCCGTGCGCGTGACATTTGGATCATCGCCGATGAAGTTTACGGACGGACGATGCACGATATTTCCAAAGCACCAAGCTTTCTGGACTATGCCGAAGATGATGATTTATTATATGTGGTCAATAGTTTTTCAAAAACTTGGGCGATGACGGGATGGCGTTTAGGGTGGTTGATCGGCCCGCGCGATTCCGAAGATAAAATCCGCGATGTGATTTTATACGAAAACATGGGCCCGCCGACCTTCACCCAACATGCGGGAATTGTCGCACTCCGCCACGGCGAAGAATTCTTGCAAAGTCAAAAAGAGCTTTGGAAGAATAACCAAAAAATCGTGGTCGATGCCCTCTCCAAATTCCCACGCGTCTCTATGGTCAAATCCCCCGCCGCCTTTTATGCGTTTTTTAAGGTAGAGGGCGAAACAGACTCCTTTGCACTCGCCAGACGGATGATTGACGAAGTGGGTGTCAGCCTCGCCCCCGGCGGAGCATTCGGCAAAGGGTTTAACGACTATTTACGCCTCTGCTTCGCCGCGAAACCCGAAGTGCTGATTGAGGCTCTCCGTCGTTTGGAACCTATCCTGAAATAAGAATGTGGCTTGACATATTAGGAAATATATCCCAATATGTCTTCAGGCTCATCGCCCTCTCTCATCCCCGCGTACAAGCGCGGGCATAGTTATATGTGCCGGATTATCTGGCTTGTCAGACAGATGGTTTTTTTATTTTTTTAGAAAACGAACTTATAGATCAGGTGAAATGACCTTTTTCAAATTTTGAAAAACGAACTATTGAACCCAGACTAACCAATTGATGACAAACAATAATTTATAAATCACACAGGCGTCAGTCAAACACCAATTCGTCATTTTAAATATCACTTGAATTTTACAAGCGAAGAGGTTAACTTGCCCCGTTTCCAGATATACGGAGAGGTGGCCGAGCGGTTTAAGGCACTCGCCTGGAAAGCGGGCGTAGGGTTAAACCTACCGTGAGTTCGAATCTCATCCTCTCCGCCATTTATAAAAAATCGCCCCTCTTGGGGCGTTTTTTTATAAATGATGGTGAGGATAGAATGCGAGAACTCATGTTCGACAAAAAGCTTAACGCAGCCGCAGGCAAGTTTAGCGTTTGCAATTTTGGCAGGGCAAAGCCCGCACCAAAATAATCTCATCCTTCTTAACAAAAGACAAAATAGCCTATACTATTTCTATCAACCTTAATCGAGCGAAGAATGTTCAGGTCAAAAACAGTTTTTATCCTAGGTGCTGGCGCAAGCCATGAAATTGGGCTTCCTATAGGTGAAGGTCTCAAAGAAATTATTGCCGAAAAATTGAATATTCAATTTGACTGGAATAAGCAAATTTCTGGGGATCGTCGAATTGTTCAAGCCATAAAAAATCATGTTATAGAAGAATTTATTAATATAGACACAAAACCATACCTAGACGCAGCACAAAAACTTTCTGATGCATTGCCTCAAGCCATATCAATAGACAATCTTTTGGATGCTTATAGAGGTCAAAAAAAACATGAAATTTGCGGCAAACTTGGAATAGTCAGCAGTATTCTGGAAGCTGAAAAGTCCAGCTCCATCTATTATGCGCATGAACAAATAAAAATGGATTTTAAATGTGTAAGAAACACATGGTTTTCTGGATTCATGAAAATTCTTACAGAAAATATTCCTCATGGCGATATTGAACAAATATTTGATAATCTATCTATCATAAATTTTAATTACGACCGTTGTGTTGAGCACTATTTGTATGAATCACTGCAAAACTATTACACGATTGATGAAAAATCAGCATCACACCTTATGAATAAGCTAAATATTCTACATCCATATGGGTGTCTCGGTAACTTACCGTGGCAAGAACACAATCATCTTTTGCAAGTTCCCTTCGGTTCAGAAAAATGTGATATTCTTACACTATCAAAGGACATTAAAACATTTAATGAAAGTATTCACGAAACATCAGAAATCGGTGCATTAAAAAGCCTAATTGAAAACGCAGAAATTATTGTATTTCTCGGCTTTGCTTTTCATAGACAGAATTTAGAACTCATAGCACCAGAAAACCCTTCAAAAGCTAGACGAGTATTTGCAACTGCATATGGTATCTCCAAAAGTGACTGTGAAGTCATTCGAGAGGAGTTATTCTCAATGCTTAAGCAAGAAACAAAAACGGCATCTATTGAGTTTAGGAATGATTTGACGTGCGCTGGATTATTTAGTGAATATTGGAGAAGCCTTACAGCTGGTATATAGTTCAGCTTACAGCTTACCTCCCCAAAAACTCCTCCAACAAATCAAACGTCCCACCCCACCCCTGATTAAGCCCCGCGAACCCGCTATCCCATGTGGCACGTTCAATATCTGTCACGTTCACCGCGACCATGGATAAAACGATATCTGTTTTATCATCGCCCACAGCTTTCATATCAATGGTCAAAATCATCTCCAGCGGCCATGTGGGGGAGAAAGGGTGGCGGGTGATTGATTTTCCATCAGGGTCGGAGAAGGTGTGTTGCCAGACCAGACGTTCCATCGGTTGAATATCGTGATAGACCCACTTGCCCCACATATCAAAACCAACGGGTGTGCCGAGGCAATAGAGAAAACCGCCGCCAACCTTGAAATCCATCTTGGTGGATTTGATCGGGCAACCTTTTGGACCGAACCATGTTTTTAAATGATCTTCATCCGTCCATGCCGCCCAGACTTTATCCAGCGGGGCATCAAAGGTGCGGGAGATTGTGAAGCGGGTTGTCTCAGTCGTCATGCTTACGCGGCCTTTTGATTTTTAAGGGAAGCGATATCCATGACGAAGCGATATTTCACATCGCTTTTGATCATGCGGTCGTAAGCAGTGTTGATATAGTCGGCGTCAATCAATTCAATATCGCAGGTGATATTATGCTTGCCACAGAAATCGAGCATTTCTTGGGTTTCTGCAATACCGCCGATCACAGAGCCTGCCACATGGCGGCGTTTCATAATCAATAACGCACCATGCATCGGATCAAGCGGTTCAATCGCACCCACAACAACGAGTGTTTTGTCACGTTTCAGGAGATTGATATACAGGTTCAGATCATGCCCCACCGGAATTGTATCGATGATCAAATCAAAACTATTCGCGGCCTTTGCCATGGCGTCGGCATCTTTGGAAATCAGGACTTCGGCAGCGCCGAGTCTTTTGGCATCTTCGGCCTTAGACGGTGATGTTGTGATCATCACAACATGCGCGCCCATTGCAGAGGCGAGTTTCACGCCCATATGTCCGAGACCGCCAAGGCCAACGATACCAACCTTTTGACCCGCTTCAACCTTCCAATGTTTGAGGGGGGAATAAAGGGTGATGCCTGCGCAAAGTAACGGAGCGGCGGCGGCGGTATCCAAATTATCAGGAATACGGACAACGAAATTTTCATCAACGGTAATGCGTTCGGAATAACCGCCATATGTCCTTCCGCCATATTTTTTATCTTCTGAATTATAGGTTCCGGTCCAGCCATTTTCACAATACTGCTCCAACCCTTCATCACAAGACGAACAATGACGGCAGGAGTCAACGAGACATCCAACACCAACAAGATCACCAATTTTATATTTTGTAACGGATGACCCAACGGCATGGACACGCCCGATAATTTCATGTCCGGGTACAAGAGGGTAGACCGATCCGCCCCATTCATTACGCGCCTCATGAATATCGGAATGGCAAATACCGCAATAAGCAATCTCGATAGCCACATCATGCTCAGTGGGCGCACGGCGTTCTATCGAAAACGGTGCTAAAGGCGATGTTTTGCTCTGGGCGGCATAAGCGGCGGTTTTGGTCATGATGATGATTCCTTAAAATCTATGTAGGGAGAGCCTATAACCCACACATAACTAGCGCAAGCCCCTTAAAAATCCAGGAAATACCTGACCTATTTAAGCATTTATTCATAAGTATTTTGTTAGAATACAAGCTATAATGCGCAAGGCGTATATAGAGAATGAGGAAAAATGGGCAACCCGACAATTCGTGATGCGATACCCGATGCAACCCCCATGATTATATTGGGCGGGGGAGCGTTAACAGCAAACGCCCTGATTTCGGCAGGTCAGCGAGATGCCTCCATGATAGTTGTTGAGCCCTTAAACGGCAGACCTAGCCCAGCACAAACCGTTGCAGAGTTTACAAGCGTACCAGATCCCAACCTCAAACTGGAAATCGCACCAAATACACCACAAATGGCTGTCGGCACGTCTGGCCCTAGAATGGGCGGCCCCGGTCAATAGGTTAGAATGTGATATTACAAGATCAAGAAATCGATGTCTTAAAACCTAAGGGCGAGCATAAAAAACTCGCTCTTGATCATCTTCCTTCCGTGGATGAATTACCTGTTTTGCCTCATCTTAAAAAATCTATGGATGTCGACTTGGCGGTGAATGCCAATGGGCGCGTCTATCTTTTCTATGACGGGAAGATTGCCGAAGATACTGAATACGCTCTCTATAGCATTGATGATTCCTCGCTAACTCTGGTCAGCAAAAACGGTCGTATTCAAGAAATAGGAATGACTGTTCATAAACCGATGCGCAAATATATGCGCGGCGGTGACAATATCTATGTCATTGAAATGATCGGCGGTAAGACGCCCGGGAAAATTATAAATATTCCGATGATTATCCATGAAATAGGGCTTTAGTATTCCAATTTCATTATTTTGACGAAATTCTTCTTGGTTTTTTAAGGTGACGACCTATAGTCATCTCTATGAACGCAATAGACATCAAAAATCTCAATAAAACTTATGCCGCATCTGGAAAAAGTGCCGAGAAAATTGCACTGAGAGATGTGAACCTGACCATTCCTGCGGGATCGATTTACGGTCTTTTGGGGCCGAACGGTGCGGGGAAATCAACCCTCATCAATATTCTGGCAGGGCTGGTTTTGAAAACATCGGGAACAGTCAGTATCTGGAACACCGATATTGATGAAAATCCGCGCCAGACGCGCGCCAATATCGGCATTGTTCCACAGGAATTGAACTTCGATCCGTTCTTCTCCCCTAAAAAAATTCTTGACCTTCAGGCAGGGCTTTATGGTGTGCCAAAAGCAGAACGCAGGTCAGATGAACTTTTGAAAATGGTTGGTTTGTCGGACAAAGCCAATGCCTATACACGTTCCCTCTCTGGCGGGATGCGCCGTCGTTTGATGGTGGCAAAGGCGATGGTGCATTCTCCGCCCATCCTTGTTCTGGACGAACCAACGGCGGGT
>Ga0155195_108_pt2 | contig 34601 bp, 33 predicted proteins | sample RifCSPhighO2_02_FD_106163 | JGI IMG/M metagenome (GOLD analysis project Ga0155195, IMG submission 106163) | Alphaproteobacteria bacterium RIFCSPHIGHO2_02_FULL_46_13
CAAAGGCCTAACCGTTGAAATCGGCAATACTGACGCCGAAGGACGACTGATTCTGGCCGATGGCCTCGCCCTCGCCTCCGAAGAAAACCCTGATTTGATCATCGATTTCTCGACCTTGACGGGCGCCGCCCGTGTGGCACTGGGGTACGATGTCATCGCCATGTATTCCAACAACGACGAAATCGCGCAAGACCTTCAAAAACTCTCGATAGAGATCGGGGATCCGATGTGGCAAATGCCGTTATGGGGTGGTTATAAAAATGACATCTCCTCCCCCAATGCCGATTTAAGCAATAACTCCAGCAACCCCGCAGGCTCGATCACTGCCGCACTCTTTTTGCAAAACTTTGTGGGCGAAGGCATCGACTGGATTCACCTCGACCATTACGCATGGGAATCCTCAGGCAAACCAGGCCGCCCTCGCGGTGGCGCCGACACTGGCCTCCGCTCAATTCTGGCGTTGGTCGAGAAAAAATATAGTTAGGAAGGATGAGGCGTAGAATAAAGACCGCGTTGCATAATATAATCCCGCAACCTATCCGGAATGCCGATAATCTCTTCGGCTCCGGAACGGATAGCTTGTCTGATAGCTTTGGAACTGACCTCTACGCGGTCAATGATCTGCCCATCCTCGCCCACGATGGGCAATGTGGCTCGCGGTGCGCTCAATACATCTACATTCTGAAAGACGTCGTTGGCACGAATAACGCGATCTGCAAAATTTTGAATCATCGCGAAATCAAAGATCGACATGCTTTTGCATGTTTCCATCACCATGCTCAGATACGCCATTCCGGCAACGGCTTCTTTGTATTTTTGACTAAAATCTTCTCCGGCAACAATGCTGAACTTTGCATCCGCATGTTCATTAAACAACTTTTCAATGGTGCGTTTACAATATTGCAACTGCCCCGTGAAGGTGGTTGGAAAATTGGCGCAAGCATCCGATACCTTCAACCAATCATTATATGGCTCCGCGATAATCTGGCACATTTCCACTTTATCGTTAAAAGGAACCTGACCAATTTGTTTTTTATAAGGGGATTGCGGAATGGGTAACATCAAAACTGTATCAAGGCCACCCGCCTCTTTTAAATTCTTCGCAGTCTGCACATGCGCTTCATGCGGCGGATTGTAAGACCCGAATTGCAGGCCAATACGCTTTTCTTCATGCTTTCCTAAATTGATGCCGATATTCATTTTCATAATCAGCACAATACGGCCAAAAACGCTTAAATTCAAGAAAAATCACATAATTGGCTGAAAACTCAAGAAAACTGGGACAGAAACTTCTGATACTCACCCTCATCCATCGACACATCAAGGGTGATATCATCCTCCCCGTCCTGACGATTGAGGACAGACCCATGGCGGTGCAACCACGCAAGCGCCTTGCCGTCCTGATGTTTCAGGGTGATTTTATGGATGCTATGGCTTTGTGACAGAACGGCATCAATCGCGGCCTTCAACTCATCCAGCCCCGTATTGTGCAGCGCGGATATCGCCACTTGCCGCCCCCGCATATCAGGCCGCCGCCAGACCGAAGCCCCGCCATCGGGCAGTTTATCAGTCTTATTCAAGACCTCGATAATCCGCGGGTCATTCTCGACATCGATTTCAAGGTCTTTCAGGATGCTAATCACATCCTCCCTCTGCGCCTCGGTATCCTCAGACGATACATCGCGGACATGCAGAATGACATCGGCATATTGCACTTGCTCCAACGTCGCACGAAACGCCGCGACCAGATGGGTCGGCAAGTCGGAAATAAAACCGACCGTATCCGACAGTATCACATCGCGCCCACCCGCCAATTTCATCCGGCGCATCGTCGGGTCAAGCGTTGCGAATAACAGGTTTTCGGCAAAGACCTCTGCCCCCGTCAGGGTATTGAATAAAGTTGATTTGCCCGCGTTGGTATAACCAACAATCGCAACCACAGGAAAAGGAACCCGCTCGCGGCTCTTACGCTGCAAATCACGGTTCTTGCGGACATGCTCCAATTGGTCTTTTAACAGGATGATTTTGTCGTCAATCAAACGACGGTCAATCTCCAACTGCGTCTCACCCGGGCCACCAGTCGATCCTGTTCCGCCGCGTTGGCGTTCCAAGTGAGTCCATGATTTAACCAAACGGGATCGTTGATAGGAAAGCGCCGCAAGCTCAACCTGCATCTTCCCCTCCTTGGTCTGCGCCCGTGCGCCAAAGATTTCAAGGATCAGGCCAGTGCGGTCAATGACCTTGCACTCCCATGCCTTTTCAAGATTGCGTTGCTGAACGGGGGATAAGGTTGCGTTGACGATAACGACTTCGGGCTCTAACTCTTTAACCATTTCTTTAATGGTATCGCGTGCACCCTCGCCGATAAAGTACCCTGCGGTGATTTTATAGACTTTGGCGATATGAGCATTCAGAACTTCCAGATTAATCGCTGCCGCAAGCCCCACCGCCTCTTCCAACTGAACATCTGGCAAGCGACCTTTACGCCGCTTTTCAAAATCGGTCGGAACAACAGGATGGACAACAAGTGCGGTTGTGGTCACTTATTCAGCTTGTGCAGGGGAAGCAGGAATTGTGCTCGCGCCATTATCTGCATCATCACCATCATAGAGTGACAATGGGCCAGATGGCATAATGGTCGAAATCGCGTGTTTATATACTAATTGGATATGTGAATCTCTTTTAAGTAGCAAAGAGAAATTATCGAACCATGTTACGATACCCTGTAGTTTCACACCGTTGACTAAAAACACCGTCACGGAATTTTTTTCTTTACGAATTTTATTCAGAAAAACGTCCTGAATGTTTTGATTTTTTTCGTTCATTTTTTTCGTGTCCTCACACTGTCTTTATTGTCCGCTGATTATTTAGGACTGGGGCACAATAATAGACGAAACCGCCACGGGCAAGGGGATATTGCACTGCATTAGGCATATTTTTTAACCAATTCCATCAATTGGAGCAGGTCTTTTACAAAATACGGTGCCAGACCATGTTTTTCACAGTCGGAACGGTCGCCCAGCCCGTGCTCTATGAAAATTGGTTGAAACCCAGCCGCAACCGCCGCCATCATATCGGTTTCAGTATCGCCCACATACCAGATCTCGTTGACCTCGGGCGACAACCCGATTTTCGAAGCGGCGAGTAATAACGGATCAGGTTCAGGCTTATCCTTCGCTGCCTCCCCCGCGCCGATATTGGACACCAGATATTTGTCCCACCCCAGATGGGAAATTTCCTTCAGCAGGAAAGAATGTTTTTTATTACTGACGATTCCCAATTGAATATTAAGGGTGGCAAGCTCTGCCATAAAATCATGGCTTTCAACAAACACCTCAAGATGTTCCAGATGGGTTTTGGACACATAGTCATAGAAGACATTTAAAGCTTCATCCGCCTGATCCCCAAAAACCTCAGGAAAGACTTCGCGGGCGGAGCGGCGAATATTCCGCTTCGCCTCCTCAATACTGATCGCCGGTTTGGAATACACAGCCAAAACATGATTGTAATATCCATTCAGCGCAGGAAGACTATCGACCAGCGTCCCATCCCAGTCAAAGAAAATGGCGTCAGGTTTCCGCAGAGGTTTTGTCATGGTACTACGCCGAAATTTTGACAGGTTTGTCGTTGTAATCATCGGGGCTATCGACCACATCCCCCTGCTCATCACGTTCAGAGGTCGAGATGTGGAGGGATTTTAATTTACGGTGGAGAGCCGAACGCTCCATCCCGATAAATTGTGCGGTACGCGAAATATTGCCGCCGAAACGGTTAATTTGTGCCAGCAGATATTCACGTTCAAACACCTCGCGCGCCTCACGAAGCGGCAAGGCAATCATATCGGTTTTCCAATCGCCTTTCAGGGCAGCATGGATAGTCCCCGCAATTTCGGGAGGTAAATCGCTCGCCTGAATCGGCGCACCGGATTGGGATGATCCTAAAATCATCATCCATTCCACCAGATTTTTCAATTGGCGGACGTTGCCCGGCCATGAATAACCGATAAAGGCCGACATCGCACCTTCGGACACCGTCCGTTCAGGGATATTGGATTGTTTGGCGTGCAGATTCATAAAATGATTGATCAGCAACGGAATATCATCCTTACGGTCACGGAGTGGCGGTATCACCAAAGGAACAACATTCAGGCGGTAATATAAATCCTCGCGGAATTTACCTTCCTCGATTTTTTCTTCCAGATTGCGGCTGGTGCTGGCGATAATCCGTACATCCACCTTAATTTGGGATATACCGCCCAGATGGGTAAAGGTTTGATCTTGCAACACGCGGAGAATTTTGGCCTGTGTCTCCATCGGCAAATCCCCCACTTCGTCCAGCAACAACGTCCCGCCATCGGCACGCTCCAGAACGCCAATGATATTTTTGCCGTCAATATCACTACCGAATAATTCTTCTTCGATACGGTCAACATCAAATGCAGCACAGTTCAGAATCATAAACGGATGGGATGCGCGGGCGGATTTGGAATGGATGGCACGTGCCACAATTTCCTTGCCCACACCGGCAGGGCCGGAAATCAAAATACGGCTATTGGTCGATGCAACTTTATCAACCATCTGTAATAACAACTGGAATGGTTGGGATTTGCCAATCATGTTGGTCGGAGCATCATGTTGTTGACGCAGGAACGCATTCTCGCGCTTCAAACTCGCGGCTTCTAAGGCACGCGCCACCATCAATAACAAACGGTCAGTTTTAAATGGTTTTTCAATGAATTCATAAGCGCCCATACGAATGGCTTTAACCGCGGTCTCAATCGTGCCATGACCACTGATCATGATCACAGGCACATCAGGGTATGTGGATTTAATACGCTCGAGAATCCCGAGGCCGTCATATTCACTATTCTGCAACCAGATGTCCAGAATGACTAACGAGAATTTCTTATGCTTGATCAGCTCAAACACCTGCTCGGCATTTTCGGCCTGCGCGGTTTTATATCCTTCATCATCCAGAATTCCGTCTATCAGATTCCGGATGTCTGCTTCATCATCAACAATTAAAATATCTGCGGTCATATAAGTCTTTTCTTGTTAGTTTAATTCTCGTTCAGGCAAAATCAAAGTCACTGTGGCACCACCCAAATCTTCCCACCCAGTAATCATTTTAATGGTATCGGTTACACCAAATATAATCTGTCCACCGTGATCTTCCATGATTTTTTTGACAATGGCTAACCCCAGCCCCGTCCCCTTTTCTTTAAAGGTAACGTATGGTTCTGTCAAAGTCTCGTGATTCTTGTCTTTTGGCAATCCCAAACCGTTGTCGCCCACAGAAATCAAAAGGTTTCCTTGTGTATCACGCCCCATCCACAGGCCTAATTTCGGCTGGATTTCTTCTGATTTTGCCCGTTCCTCAATCGAATCAAGGCCGTTTTGGATGATATTGGTGACTACTTGGCGGATTTGTTGTTCATCGCAATAGAACTGCTGCCCCTTTAAGGCCTCGATACTTTCCTTGCCCAGATAGGTGACTTTCGGATGCGCCTGACGATAGAACATCAAACTGTCATTCAGGATGGACGATAAATCACACTGTTTGAACATGGGTTCGGGCAAGCGTGCGAAGGATGAAAATTCGTTGACCATACGACCAATATCTTCGACATGGCGAACGATGGTATCAATACATTGCCCGAAAATTTCACGGTCTTTTTCTTCGACCATTTTGTCCAGATAACGGCGTTTCAAACGTTCGGCTGATAATTGAATGGGGGTCAATGGATTTTTGATTTCATGGGCAATACGGCGCGCCACATCCGCCCATGCGGATTTGCGTTGAGCGGACTGTAAATTGGTAATGTCATCAAATGTCACAACTGCGCCCAAATCACGTTCGCCCAATAATTCAATAGCAACCCGCACCAACAAAACACGGCGTCCGCCGATATCTTTCTGGATGGTGATTTCTGATTGGTGGATTTTATCAGGCAGCAAATACGCTTCCGCAATCAAGGCCGAGGCATGAGGAATAACGGTTTCAATATTTTGCCCGACTATTTTTTCCTTATCTTTGGCGATAATATCGCATGCAGAATTATTGGCGAGAGAGATAATCCCATGGTTATCCACGCTCAATACACCTGACGTCACGCCTGCCAAAATGGTTTCGGTAAATTGGCGGCGTTCGTCAATCCGTCGATTGGCGGTCATTAATTCATTGCGTTGATCGCTGATCTGCGATGTCATACGGTTGAACGACCGCGCCAGAAAGTCGAACTCCTGAAATCCGCTATTCTCGGAAATATGGGCGGTCAGGTCGCCCTGGCGCACTTTATCGGACGCCTCGATCAACACAATAATCGGTTGCGCCAAACGCCGCGCAAAAATCAAAGCAAACCAGATTGCCGAAAACAATAAAATTAAAGCCACAACCAGATAAATCAAAGTAATGGTTGTTTGCAGCCCCATATAATTCGCCGACATTTCATCATATTTCTGGACGGCTTCGCGGGTGGTTTGTAAATGGTTTAAAACATTCGATTCAACCATCCGCCCAACATACAGATAAGTATCGGGGAAATTGACTAATTTCACCAATGCCCTGATCTGGCTGTCATTAATATCTGTTAACAGGACAACATCACCTTGGTCAGCGTTCTTCAAAACATACGAAGGAAAATCTTTAATATCGAAATCAAGTGCTGACCCTACCTGATTGTCGATATGCCCGCTCTGATCAAATATAACCACCTCGGTCAAACCGCGTAACATACCCTGTGTCTGAACAAACTTGGCAAAAGCCTGTGGATTAACAATTGACAATGTCGCCTCATTATCCAAATCTTTTGCCATCGCCATAATATCCGCGCGGATCACTTGATGATGCTCACGCAGGTAAGATTCTGCAACGGCTTGAGATTCATTGACCGCTGTTTTGACACGGTCACTAAACCATGTTTGAACGCCATAATGGAAAAAGAACAATGAAAACACAGTCATAATGACCGCAGGAACCATCGCCAATAATCCGAAGATATAAACAAAGCGAAGATGGAGACGCGCCCCCGGTATCCCGCGTTTCCAGACATTATAAAGAAGAAGGACACGGCGGGCGATTAACACCCCCAAAATACCCAAGGCAATCAGGTCAATATTCAACAACCAAATCACCGCACTGGAATTATTTCCGAAAGGTGGCGCCGACCGTAAAGCCGCATAAGTCGCGGAACATAAAATAATGGCAATCGTAATGAGAATGACAGCCGATTTTTTATCCCAAGACGCCCCAAGTCGCCTGAGAGTTCGGGCAGAAAGCCTGTACCGAGAAGAAAATGTTAAACTGTTGCGCATAAGGGTCAAAATATCACTGTTCAGCACAAAAAAAGCAAGCTAAACCATAAGAATGAGTGAAATTACCCCCCTTTCAAACGCATATTCCTGCACTGTCATTATCGTTGCGGGGGGGAGCGGTACGCGCTTTGGCGACACACTCCCCAAACAATATCATAAAATCCACGGCATCCCTGTTTTACGGCATACGATTCAGAAATTTTCAGATCATCCCGCCGTTCAACAAATTCAGGTCGTAATCGCCGAAGGGTTTGAAGATTTATACGGTGAGGCGGTATCCGGTATCGACAAATTATTACCCCCTGTGATCGGTGGAGCAACACGGCAGGAAAGTGTTTACAATGCGCTCTCTGCCCTCTCTCTCAATGCAAATGATATTATTTTGATCCATGATGCCGCGCGACCATGTGTTGATATTAAATCAATTGATGCGATTTTGGATGTTTTGAAAACACATCCCGCCGCAAGTCTTGCAACAGCGGTCAGCGATACACTTCGCCATTCGGATAAAGGGACTTTTACGGATGTCGTTAACCGCGATGGATTATACGCCATGCAAACCCCGCAAGGGTTTCATTTCAGCGTTATTCGATCAGCACATGAAAAATTCAAAGGACAAAATTTTACGGATGATACGTCTCTGGTCACTGAAATGGATGTGCCCGTCTCCATCGTCATCGGAACCCGCGAGAATATCAAAATCACCACGCCCGAGGATATGATGCTTGCCACGAAATATTTATCACCATCCACGCAACTTATCCCGCGCACGGGCTTAGGGTTTGATGTTCATGCCTTTGGTGATGCGGGGGATATGATCCGTATCGGCGGCGTTGATATTCCGCATACCCATAAATTAAAAGGTCATTCGGACGCCGATGTTTTACTCCACGCCATCACGGATGCCCTTTACGGTGTTATTGCGGACGGCGATATTGGCAGCCATTTTCCGCCAAGCAACCCCGCCTATAAAGGCAAAGACAGTGCGTTCTTTTTGGAGGAAGCCGTCAAAGCCGTGCGCGCCAAAGGCGGGCGTATTGTTCATATTGATAGCGTCATTATGTGCGAAGCCCCGAAAATCGGCCCGCACCGTGCCTCCATTCAAAACCGTGTAGCGGAGATTATCAGCATCGCCCCCTCACGCGTATCGATCAAAGCCACAACAACCGAAGAATTAGGTTTCACAGGCCGCCGCGAAGGGATTGCGGCGCAAGCGATTGTGACCGTGCTTTTACCCGATGAGGACAGCGATGGATTTTAAAGAAATCTACCTCGAAAAAAAGGCAGAACGTGCGCAATTTATCGCGGCGCTTAATCCGAAATCTTTTGATTTTCAACTCTCCACTTGGTTCGGATCAGGGCTTTTGATCCCTGCCCCCGGAACATGGGGAACGATTGGCGGGTTAATATTCGGTCTTATTCTCTGGTCATTGACCAATGGTTTCTTTGTCTTCATTGCCGCTGTTATTTTGTTCTTTATGGGGCTTCAATCCGTTGAACGGCTTGAAAAAAAATTGAAGAACCATGATCCATCCTTTATTGTGATTGACGAAGTCGCCGCTATCCTCCTCATCCTGTCTTTTAATTCATTGATGATTGCGTGGATGGGGTCACTGGGGGTTGGCGGTCATTTCCCAACCATTGTAAACACCGTGACTTTTTTGTTATTCCGTTATTTTGATGCAAAAAAGCCCGGATATATCGGTGTTGCGGACAGAAATATTAAAGGCGCATGGGGCGTGATGATGGATGATATCATCGCCACGCTTTATACAATTGGGGCAAGTATCCTGTTGTTGATTGTGTTTTATTTTCTGACTGTTTTTGTGGGGTAAATATGTTGTCTCTTGTTCAAGCCGCCAGTCAAACGCTCCGCGCACAAGGGTTTAAATTAGCCACCGCAGAATCCTGCACGGGTGGCATGATTTCTGCCGCTTTTACGGATTTATCAGGGTCATCGGATATTTTTGACCGTGGTTTTGTGACCTATTCCAATGAAGCGAAAATAGCGATGTTGGGTGTATCCCCCGCCACCCTCGAAGCCCATGGCGCGGTCAGTGAACAGACAGCCCGAGAGATGTGCGAAGGCGCATTGAAAAACAGTTTCGCAGATGTCACCATCGCCGTCACAGGCATTGCTGGCCCATCAGGCGGCACACCCGACAAACCCGTGGGACTTGTCTATATCGGGCTTGCCAAAAAGAAGAGTGAGACACGCATTTTCAGACATGTGTTCGCAGGCGACAGACAAGCCGTTCGCCAGCAAACAGTCGAGCAAGCCTTAGAGCATTTAATGGATATTATTTCGTAGCCATAAATTTGATATCAGGGTTTTTGTCCTGCGTATCATTCAAATGCCATGCGTTCCGCGCCATAAAGACAGGATCCCCATCATGGTCAATCGCCATTGCGCCCCGATTATTATCAAGGAATGATTTTAATTTTGCAGGATCATCACTCATTACCCAGCGTGCGGTATGCAAACTGGTTGGCTCCAACTTCACCGGCAAATTATATTCGGTACGAATACGGTCGGCCAGAACGTCAAATTGCAACATCCCGACGACACCCACAATCCATGCGTTATCAAGGAGGGTTTTGAACACGCGTGCAACCCCCTCTTCAGCCAATTGTTGAAGGGCATTGCCCAGATGTTTGGCCTTCAGCGGGTCTTCGGACACAATCCGTTGCAGATATTCAGGAGCGAAGGATGGGATGCCCGTGAATTTTAATTTTTCACCTTCGGTCAACACATCGCCAATCCGCAAATTGCCATGGTTTGGAATACCGATGATATCGCCCGCATAGGCGTCTTCGACCATTTCACGGTCTTGGGCAAAGAACATGAGGGGGGAGTGGATGACCATTTGTTTTTCGGTACGCGTATGAAAGAGCTTCATACCGCGTTTAAAGTCACCCGAACAGATGCGGGTAAAGGCGATACGGTCACGGTGTTTCGGGTCCATGTTGGCCTGAATTTTAAAGACAAAGCCAGTGACTTTTTTCTCATGCGGGTCAACAATACGTTCAGCCGTCTTTTGTGGGCGTGGAGCAGGTGCAAATTGCCCAAGGCCGTTCAATAATTCATTCACACCAAAGTTATTGACCGCAGACCCAAAGAACACAGGCGTCATGTGCCCCGCCAAATAGCTTTCTAGATCAAACGGGGGACAAACGCCACGGATCATTTCAACATCTTCGCGGAGTTTTGCGGCCTGTTCAGGCGGTAATTTTTCGTCAATCAGTTTGTCATCAAGGCCAGTACAAGTCAGCGTTGTCGCAAGTAACTTGTCACCTTTGGTACGGTCAAACAAAACCAATTCATCTTTGAGTAAGTCGTAACAGCCTTTGAAGTCGCGTCCCATACCAATCGGCCATGATGCGGGGGTGACTTCCATCTGCAATTTATCTTCGACCTCGTCCATCAATTCGAACGGGTCAAGAGATTCCCTGTCCATTTTATTGACGAAGGTGATAATCGGGATATTGCGCATCCGGCAAACTTCGAACAGTTTGAGCGTTTGGGTTTCAATACCTTTCGCGGCATCCAAAACCATAACGGCACTATCAACCGCCGTCAGTGTACGATAAGTATCTTCCGAGAAGTCTTCGTGCCCCGGTGTATCGAGCAGGTTATAAGTGATATTGTTAAAATCAAATGTCATCACGGACGATGCAACTGAAATACCGCGCTCCTGCTCAACCTTCATCCAGTCGGAACGGGCGCGGCGGCGATCACCGCGTGCCTTCACCATCCCCGCAAGCTGAATAGCACCTCCGAATAGCAACAGCTTTTCAGTGAGGGTGGTTTTCCCCGCATCGGGGTGGGCAATAATCGCAAAGGTGCGACGTGAATCGACTGGTGACGTCATTATAAAATCAATTTTCCTTCGAAAGGGTTTATCCCCTCACGGTCTTCGACCTCAATCACCCAGATATCCGGGTCACGGTCTACCGCGCGGCGAATATACGCATCTGCGTCACTTTCTGCAACCCGTTCTTCTTTGGTAGCATTCATCCAGCCCAAATTGCCGTCCATATCGCGGATTTGTGTCAAAATATGGGAAAAACCGTCCAAAAGATTGATTTTAACCAGAACCGTCCCGGCGGCAAACGCACCTTTGTTCAGGATATAATACCCGCGCCCTATTTCATTTAATCGGCGCAAATGGGCATCAATCCAGATGGATATGGGGATACGGGCATCCGTCATATTATGACTTTGCTTTGCGTCCGTATAAATCAAGCCTGTGGTCAATCAGGTCGTAACCCAATTCTTTGGCGATCTTGATTTTTAATTTTTCAAGTTCTTCGTTTTTGAATTCGATCACTTCGCCTGTTTCCAGATCGATCATATGGTGATGATGTTCTGTGTTCGTGTCGTAACGGGCAAATGTTTCGTTAAACTCACGTTTAACAATGATATCCATTTCCTCAAGCAGGCTGAGCGTCCGGTAAACGGTTGCAATACTAATCGTTGAATCGACCGCTTTGGCGCGTTCAAAGACACTTTCAACGGATGGGTGATCCTCTGAAGATTCCAGAGTCTTTAAGATAACACGGCGCTGCCCTGTCATTTTAAGACCAGCTTCCGTACAGCGTTGTTCTAAATTTTTCATGGGTTCAGATTACCGCGACTATAACTCGAAATCAATATGGGTTTATTACTCTGGCACTTTGCTCTGCTTAACCGGCGCTTCACTGGCTTTCACAGCTTGGCAAACGCCTTCTTGACACAGTGCAACCATTTTATTTTCCGGAGTATCCCTCCACATCGGGCAATCAATAAATGCTCCTGCCTGACGGGTACAAATTTCGGATCGGCCTTTATGCATCTTATTCACACCAAGCGACGGCCAGCCGCAAGGGTTTAAAGAAACCGCGCAATCCTCATCACTCACACATTGATACCATTCAGGGTGTTTCATTTGACATTTTTGCATGACTTCATCGTTCGTACCCGCATCATCTGCCGCGCGAACGGAGTTCATAGGGCTAGAGACGAAAAACATTAAAAGCAAAGTCAGTAGAATTGGTTTTATCAACATGCTCAAACTCCTCTATTTTATACACCTAATAAGATGTGGCGATTTCTGGCCTGCGTAACACGCGCCGACTGGGGAATGTGATTGTAACCACCGTTCCTTTTCCCACATCTGAGTCCAGATGTAACTGACCACCATGTAACTCTACCATAGCTTTGGCCAAAGGTAACCCTAAACCTGTGCCTGTCACCTCGCCTACGGCATGGGCGGTTTCATGAATTTGGCCAAATGGTTCTAATGCTTGGGGAATTTTGTGTTTTGGCATACCAACCCCGGTATCTATTACCTGAAGTTCCAAGTCTCCATCCCGCTTTAAATGACCCGAAATGGTGATTTCTCCACCCGCTTTACAGAATTTAACAGAATTACTGACCAGATTGATCAACACCTGACGGATCAACCTCTGGTCACCAATCAATAACGGTAAATTGGGCTCAACATGAGAATGAATCGCAATATTTCCACTAAAGGCGCGAGAGGCCATCATCCGTTCAACCGATAAAATGGTTTCCTGAACATTGACCTGATGCTCATCCAACTCAACACGCCCTGCTTCGATTTTCGACATATCGAGAACTTCGTTGATGATCTCCAGTAAATGGCACGCACTGGAATGAATGTCGCCCATATATTCTTCGTATTTCGGGATATTCAACTGCCCGAATGTACCGTTCATCATGATTTCAGAAAAACCGATAATGGCATTGAGCGGCGTCCGCAATTCATGACTCATATTCGCAAGGAATGCCGACTTCGCATGGTTGGCGGTATCTGCCTGATCTTTGGCAACGCGCAAGGATAATTCCATTTGCTTCCGCATCGTAATATCCATGATGGTCGTCACTTGGAATTTACGGCGTTGAGAGAGTTCGAGTGTTGCGGTTGTATAAAGTGTGTTGGCAATACTTCCGTCTTTTTTGATCAACTTCATCTCGCCCGAACTGCGGGTTGAGCTTTTCAAATATCTTTCATGATTATAGGATGCAACCTGCTGTTCATCAGGGCTAATCAGCACCACAAAATCTTCACCGACAATCTGCTCCCTCGCCCAGCCAAAGCTGCGCACGAAGCCGTCATTCACCCTGACAATGCGGCGGTTATGGTCGGTAACCACGATCCCCACGTTGGATGCGTCAAAGATAGATGTCAGCAATGAAATCGCGTCATCACGTTCACGTTGCAAAACGGAATCATCAGACGAGTCCGGTTGCGCCATCACGTCCAGTAAAATAACCTTGCCTTCAAAATCCAGAAGCGGATTGATCCAGAATCCATAGACACGAATCCCCCCTGGGAAGCTTGGCAGGGCATGAATACTCACCGGAACTTTTTGTTGAATACACACTTCGAAAGCCTGTTCGAAATGGCGGGCATTTTCACTGTCCATAAATTCAGAGACCGCCAAGCCAACAATCGCATCTTCTTTACGGTTGAAATATTCAAGCCCGCGGCGATTAATCTCTATCACATGGTAATGACCATCCCTCCGCGCTTCGATTAAAAACCGAGGCACGGGCATAGATTCAAATAGCGCTTTATGATCGACGACGATTCCGCCCATATAAATTCCAAAACTTGGTCAGCAAAATTATGGGAACAATTCCCTTTTAACCCCCTACAATACTCATAGAAAGGTTAACAGAGGTTAAATTGTTCCAAATATACGGTCACCCGCATCACCCAAGCCTGGAACGATATAGGCATGTTCGTTCAAATGGCTATCTAGGGACGCTGTAAAAATCTTAGCGGTTGGGTGTTTGGCGTGAACAGTCTTCACCCCTTCTGGAGCCGCGACCAAGGTCATGAGCGAGATTTTATCCTTAGACACGCCCCGCGCAATCAATACGTCAATGGCGTGAACGGCGGAATTACCAGTCGCGAGCATCGGGTCAACAATAATGAATCTGCGATCATCCGGAATCGGGTTCGGCATACGCACCAGATATTCATGTGGTTGATGGGTTGCCTCGTCACGATACAATCCCACATGCGCGATAATGGCGTCAGGAAAAACAGTCAATAAGCCGTCCACAAGACCGAGTCCTGCCCGCAAAATCGGAACAATTACCGGATCACGCTCTGCCAAAGTCGGAGCATCCATCTCAATCAATGGCGTTACGATTTGGCGCGTGGTCATCGCCATATCTTCTGTCACATTATAGGCCATCAACATGGATATTTTTTGAAGCAATACCCTAAAATCCGCTGTCGGGCATGTCTTTTCCCGCATACGGCTTAATTTATCCTGTACCAAAGGGTGATTAACAACAAAAAGATTTGGGAACTCAGGGAAAGTTTTCATGACAATTATTCAAGCTTTTCTTTTAGTGATTTTAAATAGCGGGTCAAAGGTGACACCTCTTTATATTCTTCCGCAAGACCTTCTTCGTACTGCGCGATAGTATCCAATTCTTTCCTCACATTTTCAATTAATTGAGGAATAGAATCTCCAGGAACCGGCTCTGCCACTATAGACGACATGGCAAAATGAATGTCTGTATTTTCTTTCAGGATATAATTGAGGCGAGCCACAAATTTCAAACCGCCATTATTATCCGAATGTTTTAAGCTGGAAATAAATTCACCATCGGCTGTGATATAGGCATCATCAAAGCTACGAATTGTTTTCAAAACAGCCTTTGAAGCGAGCAGAATATTAGCCGTATTTTTTCTATTTTCTTCACCATCAATGCGCGAGATAACAAAACAGAATGGCTGTCCACGGCGAGACCGTCTTTCCAGTTCGCGTTGAAGTTCAGGAATCATTCTGTCTTGAGTCTGCATCCCCGTCAATTCATCAATCCCGAAATCCGCCATCAATTGGCCATGTTCGAGTTTTTGAAGCGATGCTTGGAAATTTTCGAACGTCACCAAGAAAAGCTCCATCACATCTTTTGATGGCTTGGAATCAGCATTCATAATTTTCTTAGCCAGCTCATGCAAAATTCCCTGACTATCCAGAAGCCGAGAAGGTATTTTTAATCCTGCTTCGGTTTTAGAGGTTAATAATTCAGGAAACATAATCTCTTTACGATCAGCCACAGAGTCATAGAGAGAAGACAACAAAATTTGCGTTAGCCATGCGGCGTAGTCGCTTTGAAGGGTCGCTAAAAAATGGATGTCTTTTTCATGTGTCATTTCAGGACTATAGCCGAAAACCGACTATTCTGGAAGCCACTCTTTTTTAAGCTGGTCGAGCGCCCCCGGCTGACCAGACTTGAGTGCCGCGCGGATTTCACGCATCAATTTGGCAAGGGTTGCCACGTTATGCTGACTGACGATTTGAAAGGCCAGCATTTCGCCCACTTTAAACAAATGGTGAATATAGGATTTAGAGTAATAACCTGACGTATAAAGCCCAAGCGTTTCATCCAGAACCGATTGGTCGTCTTTATATCTGGAGTTCAGAATGTTGATATACCCCTTCGGAGCGCCTTTCATCAGCACACGTCCATGACGCGCCTCACGCGTTGGAGTAACGCAGTCGAATGTATCCATCCCTTGCTTCACACCTTCGAAAATATCTTCGATTTTGCCGATGCCCAATAGATGGATCGGGCGATCAGGATGGAGACGCCCCGGAAGCCATGATAAAATTTCATAGAAGTGAACTTTTGTACCACCCAAACATCCGCCGACAGCCGTGCCAAAGAATGGACGACTGACCGTATAGTCGGCACTTTCTTCACGCAATTCACGATACACACCGCCCTGCACCACACCATACAAACCTTGAGTACCGTCATGCGCCGCATTAAACGCATTAAGGGATCTGTCGCCCCAACGATGGCTCATATGCATGGATTTTTCGGTATAGTCGCGGTCGGCGCTATGCGGAGTGCATTCATCCATTTGAACGATGAGGTCAGCGCCGAGTTTGCGTTGAATCTCCATGGAAATTTCAGGGTTTAAACGGCAGATACTTCCGTCTTTATAAGACTTGAAAATCGCACCCAATTCTTCGTCGATTTTAATCAGTGATTTGCCACCGACACGACCTTTACCCTTAATCTCGTCAGCACCAGTACCAGTCCCCAACGAGAAAATCTGGAAGCCACCAGAGTCGGTCAACATCGGCCCATCCCAACCGCAAAATTTATGCAGCCCACCCATTTTTTGAACAAGGTCAGGCCCCGGTTGGATATAAAGGTGATAAGTGTTCGAGAGCATGATGTCTGCCCCCGCCTCGCGCAATTGGTGCGGATGCAAATTCCGAACCGCGGCCTTTGTCCCCACGAAAATAAAATTCGGGGTTTCAATTGTCCCGTGCGGCGTTTGTAAACGACCCAGACGAGCAAAAGATCCTGCATCTTTGTGCAGAACCTCAAAACCGAAATTCGGATAATCTATCTTGGTGTTAAATTCCAAGGTGAAAACTAAGCAGCTTTAGCCGCAATAGCCTTTTCAACTTTTGCCTTCATGGAATGAAGCAAAGGATCAAGTTTAGATACCGGAGTATCCATCAGGAACTTGTCAAATCCGCCTTTGTGGTCAAGAGTACGAAGACCAGCAGTTGATACGCGGATACGAACAGTCACGTTCAAAGCTTCGCTGTAAACGCTAGTGTCTTGAATGTTCACATTGAACACACGGCGTGTTTTACGTTGGGAGTGGGATACACAGTTCCCGCTCATTAATTTTTTACCTGTAATCTGGCACTGACGACCCATAATTTTATTCCTTCATATTCTATAGCGAATCTTTTCAAACGCTTGGAGCAAAGCTTGGGGGAAACTAGTGCATTTTGGGGCGTGGCGTCAAGTATTTAATGTCACTTTATTGGAAAATCGGGTCAAAAATTCTGAAAAAGCAGGGTATATAAGCATTCCCTTGCATTGACCCAGCCAACATAATTATGATAATTCTTAGAGAAAACAGGGAAAAATCATGAAATATGTATTTGAATTCACAAATTCAGCCAATCCTCCAACCCATCCACACGCCTTTAGTATCAGCTTTATAGAATCGCCTAATGGATGGGTAGAAGATAATTTAAACTTTAAAACTGGCGCAGACTGGTTAACCTATGTGCAACGCAAACTTTTGGTATTAGGTATTACGGATGTATTTTGCATGGCAAGAACCCCAGATACGGATCGCAAAGAAGTTCATAACTTTACATTTTATTTTACCAATGCCGCCCAGTGTCTCCAATTTCAAGCCTCTACGACACCCAATAGAAAGGGTAATTTTGTCCGAAGGATTGTTGGTTCGACCGAGTCAGAATCTCTTCATCAAGAAATGAAGATCCGTGAATTTTTTGATGAGAATGAAATCAAATACGCCATGACGCGCAGAGACCGATTAAGATTGATTGTTACAACCTCTTACAAGCAAGACGATCTAATTTTTGCCATGCATCTGGCCAACAAAATTTTTGACTCCCCCTCACCTCTTTCACGTCCCCAAAAGAAAACAGCAATACTTCTTTTATCAAACGAAAAGGTCTAACGAATGACACAGAAAAAAACGGGCTGACTGCCCGTTTTTTATTCCCCATCCCCCATCAATTCATCCCAACGCTCGGACGGGCACATACCCACGACGTTTGCGCCGCAATCGACATAGTGGATTTCGCCTGTTACCGCGGAGGACATTCCGGAGAGAAGATAGACGCCTGTATTCCCCAACTCTTCCAAATCAACATTCCGTTGGAGAGGAGCAGAGACAGCGCTGTATTTAAATGTTTTCCGCGCACCGCCGATTGCAGAACCGGCCAGTGTCCGCATAGGCCCCGCAGAGATTGCGTTGACACGGATATTATCCTGCCCCAGATCCATCGCAAGATAGCGAACGGAAGATTCAAGAGCCGCCTTAGCAACCCCCATCACATTATAAAACGGCATCACTTTTTCTGCGCCATAATAGGACAGAGTAATTGCAGACCCGCCATTTTTCATGAGAGGTGCTGCACGTTTCATCACAGCGGTGAAGGAGTAACAGGAAATATTCATCGAGTTGAGGAAATTTTCAAGCGTCGTATCAACATAACGCCCTTTCAATTCTTCTTTGTTCGAGAACGCAATAGAGTGAACAAGGAAATCAATCTGGCCGAATTCTTTTTCAATCTGGGCAAATGCCGCATCAAGGGACGCCATATCTGACACATCACAATCGATCAGTGTTTTTACACCGATTTCGGCAGCCAATGGTTCAACACGCTTTTTGAACGCATCGCCTTGGTATGTGAATGCCATTTCGGCACCCTGTTCAGCGCACGCCTTGGCGATGCCCCATGCGATGGAATAGCCATTGGCTACGCCCATCACGACTCCGCGTTTTCCTTTTAATAATCCGGTCATTTTGTCCTACAATTCTATTCTGCTTTAGCAAACGCGAGAGTACAGTTTGTCCCCCCGAATCCGAATGAATTCGAGATGATCGTTTGATGTTCGACGTTATCGACACGTTTTTGCGCAATCGGCAGACCTGCGGCCAATTCGTCCAATGTGTCGATATTAATACTTGGTGCCACAAATTTTTCTTTCATCATCAGCAAGCTGTAAATTGCTTCCTGAACCCCTGTCGCGCCGAGGGAGTGCCCTGTCATCGACTTGGTGGAACTGATATGTGGTAAATCTTGGTCAAGCCCTGTAAACACTTCACGGATCGCGCCCAATTCTTTGGCATCGCCAACAGGGGTCGATGTTCCGTGGGTGTTGATATAGGTCACAGGTTTATCACAGGTCTCAAGCGCCTGACGCATACAACGCACTGCTCCCTCACCGCTTGGTGCAACCATGTCCGCACCATCAGATGTCGCGCCATATCCCACGAGTTCCGCATAAATTTTTGCGCCGCGCGCTTTGGCATGTTCATAATCTTCAAGAACCAGCATCCCGCCGCCGCCCGCAATGACGAATCCGTCACGGTTGGCATCATAGGCACGAGAGGCTTTTTCAGGTGTTTCATTATATTTGGATGACATGGCACCCATCCCGTCAAACAGGACGGATAATGTCCAATCTAATTCTTCACCACCACCTGCAAACATCACATCTTGTTTGCCCATGGCGATCAATTCAGCCGCATTTCCAATACAGTGCGCAGAGGTCGAACAAGCCGATGAAATCGTGTAATTCACACCCTTAATTTCATGGTTGGTGCAAAGGGTTGCAGATGTTGTGGAGGACATACAACGCGGAACCATAAATGGCCCGACTTTTTTAGGACCGCTTTCAAGCGTGATGCGTGCCGCCTCAACTTGGTTACGCGTGGAAGGCCCGCCAGACCCGACGACCGCACCTGTGCGCAGATTGCTGATTTCATTTTTCTCAAGACCGGCATCCGCAATCGCTTGCACCATCGCAAGATGGGTATAGGCCGCAGAGTCGCCCATAAAACGCAACAAACGACGGTCAATTGATTCTGCAAGATTTACATTGGGGAGTCCGTACACTTGGGAACGGAAACCTTTATCGGCATAATCTTGGGAAAATGTAATTCCGGATTTACCGGCTTTCAAAGATTCGGTCACTTCATCCAAGCTGTTCCCGATACATGAGATAATTCCCATGCCAGTTACAACAACCCGACGCGGAGTATAGGGTTTTAACAACGCCATAGCATTTTCCTTTCAGATGATATTTTTAAAGACTGCGGGGATTATCAAACAATCCAACACGCAAATCTTTGGCATCATAAATCAACTTGCCATCCACCAACACCTGACCATCCGCAATACCCAGAACGAGGGAACGGTTAATCACGCGTTTAATATCAAGGTGATAAGTGACAAGTTTGTTTTCAGGAAGAACCTGACCCGTGAATTTCAATTCACCAAGCCCGAGCGCACGCCCAGAACCTTTGGCACCTGTCCAACCCAGATAAAACCCGAGCAACTGCCAAACAGCATCAAGCCCCAAGCAACCCGGCATCACCGGATCGCCCTCGAAATGGCATCCGAAGAACCATAAATCGGGGTTAATGTCGAATTCAGCGGTTAATTCGCCCTTCCCGAATGCACCACCTTCGGTGGATACATGCGTAATACGGTCGAACATCAGCATCGGTGGCAAAGGTAATTTCGCATTACCAGGACCGAACAACTGCCCATGTCCGCAGGATATTAAATCCTCACGGCTATAGGAACCCTTGGGGGAAAAGTCCCACCCCGCTTTTTCTTGAATCGCAGTCATGCGTCTTTATAAAACCTTTGTGCGATTGTTACAATTAGAAATATTACGTTACTCAAAGACTATTTGATTGACATAAGGTAAAATTATTCAATATAAGCAAAATATGATAGATATTTCGTCTCAATTTAATGACGCCCACCTCTTTAGGGAGCCTACAGACAAAGAAATTTCCGAAATGCTGGATGGCGTTCCCGTCTTCAGTTTTCGCGCCGAAGACCTGCCTCAATATAAACAACCTGACCGCCATTATAATTTATTTGACCGAACAATCCGCGGTCGCGCCTTGGCTAAAAAAATATTTGCCTCTCACCCGACTTACTCAGGCATCCATTTCAGAAAAATTTCTGAATTAGCATCCTCTCATTCTTTTGCCGCTATGCGGGTACTTTTAAAAACAACGGCAAAAGGGTCTGAGGCTGCCCTCTTCATTTTAAAAAGACCTAATGTTAAAGAAGCATCACTCCAATCTGCCTCCAAACTTTTAGGGATGCGTCCTTCAAGTGTCACACCGCATATCCCAGAGGCGATAACTCGATTTGTTGCCGTTCATCATGAAATCGGACACATGCTCCAAATCATAAATGATGAAAACCACCCGAATAATTTTACGGGAGATTACTACTCAGAGCTCAGTGCTGAAAGTAACGGACTGAGCGAGTTTCAAAAAGCGTCGCAACACAAACCATACTCTCCTCACTACTTAAAAAATCTGATTGAAAGACGCGCTCTGGCATCCTTTACAGCAGCCTCGCCAGAATATTGGCTCGCCCCCGCTCTCAGCAAAATGTTTTTAGAAAATGACTATCTTTTCTTAGATCAGCATAACCCGCATGATGTCTACAGAAGCTATGCCGAAATCCGCTTAAGGGTTGCCATCCTCTCCGAAAACCAGAGCGCGGCTCAAGTCGCTGCACAATGGGGCCTCTCTCAAAAAAAATTAACACGGGTCTGGAAAGCAAAAAATAATATCGCACTTTCCGCGTCATCACATTATCTACAACAAGCCATCACCCTCTGGGTTACTGGAAATGTCTCGAGAGTTTATGGACTGCCTGAAGAAGCATCAGGAAGCAACTTCTACCTCGCCCATTTCATCCCCCAATTAGATACGATCAGACACAGCATAGTGTACCAAGAACAACTCAATAACGGTGCTTTATTCCAACTTCTCGAACAAGTCCATCAACAGGGCAACCTCAGCGAGGTTACACGAAAAAACATTACCCAAATACTGGACAGCACCCATATTTTCTGCCCCGAAATCGCTCCACAGCGTCAAAATGCAGAAAATAAAACTAAACTGACTTGCCCCGAACCAAAAAACTAAATATAACAACGCACCAACCTTAATCAAAACAGTCACGGGCAGGTGGCAGAGTGGTTGAATGCGCTAGTCTCGAAAACTAGTATGGGTGCAAGCCCATCGGGGGTTCGAATCCCCCTCTGCCCGCCACGAAGTCCCCAGACTTCCTGCTATCAGAGAATATATCCCTCAGTGCCCCGCAATTTGCGCCCTACACGCAAATCATATTTTAAGTCACACACCAGAGAATATCAAATTTGCTCCGAATATATCTGTTTTTCTCAGCAGCCCAATTTTCCGTGTGACTGGTCATAGTCTTTTCAGTTATAATTTTTACGAATTTGGGATTACCTTTTGGGTTAGTCACTGACTCTGATCTACCCATAGAGTCATTTCTAACTTTTCTCCGCATTTTTTTGATGATCATTAAGTTTAAAGAATTCATATAAAAAGCTACTTAAGTTATGGGTTTTCAAGACTTACAGCCATACAATAACAAAGATTCAGCATAACATGACAACAGTTCGAATCCCCTTTGCCCCGCCACGAAGTCCCCAGACTTCCCATTTTCAGAGAAAATACCCCTCAGTGCCCCGCAATTTGCGCCCTACCCGCAAATCATATTTCAAGTCACACACCAGAGAATATCAAATTTGCCCCTAATATATCTGCTTTTCTCAGCAGCCCAATTTGGCGTGTGACTGGTCATATAAATTCCCTGCTATCAGGGAAAAAAACAGGGAATTTTATTTTTAAAGACAGATTACAGGCATAAAAAAGAGCCTTAAGTTTAAGGCCCATAATTGTAAAATTTCGAGAAATGATTAAAAAAGCAGTTTTCACTACAGAGAATAACTGCGAGCATCCAAGCTGGCATTTATCAGCTTACCTACAAGCGCTTCCGAACAATTATTGTTCTGAGCAATAGATCTGATTGTCTTGCCATTGAAATGGTCTTGCCTCCAAGCAATTCCTTGCACTAGTCTTTTTAGACGATCCGGAGGCAATTTAAGAATATCTTCCGAAGCGCCCTCTGGTTGAATTAATATTGCCCCAGCTTTAGTTCTATTTACTTCATACGGAATATTAATGTCCGCAATATCTTCTCCAATGGTTTCCGGCAAGCAAACTCCCAAGATAGCCTTAAATAGATTTTTGAGTTTGATAACATTGATTTTTATTTCTAGCCTTTCAGGATAAACTACAATTTTCTTGATAAAATCAAATAAATCCACTTTCAAGATTTGATCGTTTTTTTTGGGAATTAACTGTAATTGTTGTACGTATCGATCATTTGGAAGGTTCAGAACTTGCTCCAATTTGAGGGGATGAAATAAATATTGGCGAATTTCCGTTTCTATTCTTAACTCCAATTCATGCGCTGGAAATCGGTCAATAATACCTACTGGCTTTATTTTAAATTGAAGCACCGATTGATTTATATAGTAACGATATCGCTTATTACCTTTCATCGTATAAGTAGGACTATAATAATTACCATCTTGGTCAAACAGCTTTCCTTTTAAGAAATTCCCCTCTTGTTGATCGTTTAAGGATCCTCGCTTTTTGCCTGCGTGTTCAGCCAATTTTTCTTGAACTTTATCCCATAGCTCTTGTGTTAAAATTGGCTCATGCTGCCCTTCATAAATATGATTTTTATGAGCAATCTTACCTATGTAGATTGGATTACGCAGAATTTTATAAAGGAGGCCTCGGCTAAAGTAGCATGCAGGATGGACTATACCTTTCTTTGAAACCCATTCTCTTGATTTAATTTGAAGTCGATCAAGTTCATTTTTGACATCAGTAACCGAATCTAATCTTAAATATGTTTTATAAATTTTTTGTACTGTATCAGCAGACGCTTTATCTGGAACCAATTGCCGCCCTTCAACTCTATACCCAATCGGGGATGCCCCTCCCATCCACATTCCTTTCTTTTTACTAGCGGCAATTTTGTCTCTTACTCTTTCCCCGATAACCTCACGTTCAAATTGGGCAAACGAGAGTAAAACGTTAAGAGTTAATCTGCCCATGGATGTTGTAGTGTTAAAGGATTGGGTTATGCTTACAAACGTGACACCATATTTATCAAATGTTTCGACAAGTTTGGAGAAATCCATTAAAGATCTTGTCAGACGATCAATCTTATATACGACAACAATATCAATTTTTCCTGCTTCAATATCTACGATCAGATTTTTAAGAGCTGGACGTTCTATATTGCCACCAGAATACCCCCCATCATCATAATGCGTTTTAACAGCCTGCCAGCCCTCTGCCTTTTGACTCAAAATATAAGCTTCACACGCCTCCCTTTGAGCATCAAGAGAGTTAAACTCCATATCAAGCCCCTCTTCTGTTGATTTACGAGTATAAATGGCACAATTTTTTACGAATACCTTCACTGTTATACCTCCCCTTTTGAAGCGGTTTTTTTAAGACCAAAGAAAACCCAACCGTTCCATCTTGTTCCAGTGATGCTTGAGGCGATTTTTGACAAACTGCTAAATATTTTCCCTTGATAGCTAAATCCTTCGCCTTGAACAATTACTGAATAGGATTTTCCTCTCCATGTCCGAACTAATCTGGTTCCGGGTTTAAGAGATGCCGTTCTTTCAATGGTATCAGGTGATTTTTGATATGCCTTAACTAGATTTTCTAACCTCCCCTGCTGAATGGTTGAGAGGACCTCACCACTTTGCTCCTGCATTTTAAATAGAAGACTTTTTTCAAGCATAGGCCTGCTGAGGTGAATGGGGACTGACATTCCCCAAAGCTCGCTCCAGCGCGCATTGAGTATTTCTCGGTCCATTTGTCTAATTATTTGTGTATGATCTAATTTGTTATTCATAGATCCATACACGCTCTTGGTATGAAAGAAGTCCAGTCAATTTTGGTTGATTATTCCGGATGTTTTGTGATGATTGACTTTGCTGCATAAAAACCTCCTATAAGGTCTTTACACGCTCTACTCCCTCACAAAGTCCAGTCTTAATAAAGAAAAATGAATTAATTTGATTTCTTCCATGCAATAATTTTACTTCCTGTTTTACTGAGAACTGGCGATATTAATCCTTTATCTCTTAGGTTATAAAATATCCCCTTCATCACATTTTCTGATTTAATGCCAGTTATCTCTCTTGCTTCTCTATTTTTAATTGATGGATTTGTTTCTAGGTATTTCAATACGGATTCTTCCGGTGATGCCAAAGGTGTGTGGGCAATCGTAACTTTAATAGAGTTATTAAATTCTTCTATTACGGGAGGCTTAAGTCTAAACTCTTCCATTTTTTGAAATGCTGTATTTAAACCCTCACCCATATCTTTATTTGGGGGGTTTTTATATTTATTCAAAATCCTAACTAGTTTCGAGTTCCGTGAAAATCTTGCATTAAGGATATTCTTGACCGTAACATACCCTGGAAGGCTCCCTGGGCTAATTATTTCTATTCTATTATTAAATATAAGAACATGGATATCATCGGAGATTGAATAGTCTCTATGAACCACTGCATTGACTAATATTTCCCAGATTGTTTCTGGAGGATAATTCGCCATTATTAGACCACTTTCCCCCATAATACGAATAGCCTCCATAATTTCAGTAATCTTTTTAGACGCATTCTGTATTTGATTATATAGGCTACCTTCAATGCTATATTGATCTTTCAAGTGGATTCTCTCAGGTCTCTCTTCTGCAGTATCATAGCGAGTGATCTTTATGCCACATCTTTTAGGTAATATCGTTACGGGATTATCAGCGAAAAGAAGTATACCGGCAACTTTGGGATCATAAGTTCTCCGATCAATCAAATTTTGATTAAAAGAAAAATCTATGGCATCGGACTTAGGAGAATAGTCATTTAAAAAATTTCGAGTTTCAGCAGATGTATATATGTCTTCAGCAACTGCGTCGGGCACTATGCAATCTTCGTATGAAGTCTGCCCTTTTGAGTAAGATAGCTCTACTATCCTATTGGGGTCTTTTACAGGTAACGACTGTGCTGACTTTCTTATATAAACAGTACCATCAGATGTCTTATGGACAGATCCACTTTTCTCAATGATAACTCTCAGAGCGTACTTTCCGTTAGGGTCTTTTAAAAATTCTAGGTCGCAAGGTAATGATGGTTCTATGTCCTGTATATTCTGGATTATAGAATTAAAATCTTCAATTTTCTCAATCCCCTGCCAACGTTCTTGAGCCGACGGTTTCTCTGAAGGGTCTTGAATACCAATAATAAACTCACCCCCGTCTGCGTTAGCAAGAGCAACCGAGATCTTTTGCACTTTTCTACCTTCTACTCCATAGGCTTTAAAATCAAAGAAGTGACTCTCTTCTTGCGAACAAAAATTTATAATCTCCTGCCAGCTTAGATCTCTTACTTTCATTCAAACCACCAATCGAAAAATAGAATTGCCCTTTAATAGTTACAAACAAAAGAAAAACTTTCTACGTAGAGAAACCTTATTATATTACCTTGTTTGCTAAACCAAAAATATAGCCCAAATTATTATGAATAAAAATAGTTTAATCGAAATTATCCTTCCAAAACTTGAAATATTAACTATTAAATTTTACACAATCTACGTTATCACGCTACTAATCACCCATATGTCGGTTTTAATTCATCTGAACATTCTTAACTTGCCAAATATTAGTATCGTCAGCGCTCCAATATACTTTACAAATATAATTACTCCTTATCATTGCCCCAAATGTATTTTGAGCGTCAACGTAAGATTTAACCGTAAACACTTTAGTATGAGGATCAACACCTACATAATCAGCATATAATGGGAAATCTGCTGTCGAAGGTGCTATCAGAGAGTTTCGTACGGCGTATTCACATTTAATTGATGCTACATTTTCTTTACTCTTCATTTTTTCTTCCAAAGCATCCTGTTGCTTCAACGTTTCCATGCGTGCCGCAGATTCAGCCTCAAACTTAGCAATCTCATCATCCTCTTTCTTAACCCTTAGCCTTGCCTTCTCAACCAAATTCTCAATTTCTTTGTCACGAAAATCGGCCACCTTATTTGCAAAATTGACTGCCGCTCGATCCTGTTTAGACTTCAAAAACTCTTTGATTTCAGAAACAATACCTGCGCGATCATTCAAATATCTGTTCTTCCATTTTGTATCTTCTTCTTGTTGCTGCTTTTTGACGTCAGCTACAGCATTCTCGTATTTCTTCAGAAAGTCACCATCTGCAACTTGTTGAAAAGGTTCACTATCAGCGATTGCTTTCATTTTGATTTTTATATCTGGGAACTCAAGCCCCCATAATAAATCTGCCTTTTTAGCTTCAAACTCGACCTCAATTTTTTTCATAGCTATATCTTGGGGTGTTTCACGGAAAAAAGCAGACAATATTATTGCCCAAACAATCAGTAATACCCTCGCAAATTTGAGGTGAGAACGAGTGATAACATCAAAATATTTACGATCATTATGTGTTTCTGCAATCACACCACATAAAATGGAACCAATAATTCCCACGATTATCCAAATAGTAGAAGACTTAAAAATCGCGATTAAAAATATAATAAAGAAGCATACTCCTAACAAGTATTGCCAGTCTTTTGGATCATAGCTTTTATTATCTAACGAACCCATTCTCAAAACTCCCTTAAAGTAAACGGCCACCAAGTTGCCTTGGTAGCCGAGGGATGGTTACGATCCGAGAATCGCGCAGCGTATTCGCTCTCGCTATTATATTCCGCCGCCCCCTCGACCAAAGGTGAGAGAGCAACGTCATTGATAACGGTCTGACGTTGTTAGTAGACCGCTCGGATGAGGTAACCAGCCTCGATTCCTGCACATGCAGAAACTATGAAAAAATTAGCGTCTTATAGAAAGAATTGCAAATAGATTGTGTTAATGGGTCAGTTAAAGCATTAGAAATCTCTCACTCCCATACAGGAATGTGATTATCTATTATTTTGAAGAGTATTTTAGCGTACTCTGCATCTTCTGTTGCCAGTTTCATTAATTGTGAGATTAAGAGCCTTTTTCGGGTAAACTTTCTAATTCGGCCAGTTTTCTTATCTTGGACATCAATTAATCTGTTCAATTCCTCAAGTATAGTTAATCCCAATGACTTTTTCTTCTTTGGTCTACCTTTAGGATTTCCACTTTTACCCTTTTTAAAGCGATTTTTTTGTGGTGGCTTGCGGTAACCAACTTCATATTCAGAATCATCATCTTTACTCATTTTGCACCTACTTTCTTGTTCAATCGAATAATTGACATTTCATCAAATGTTTTTCCTGTTTCATCCAAAACAGCACTTTGCCCTGTATATCTTTCCCAACGGCGGACACTTGTATCAACATATGTCTCATCAAGTTCAATTGCCCTCGCACAACGTCCTGTGAGGTGAGCAGCTACTAATATTGTTCCGCTGCCACAGAAAGGATCCAGAATGATGCTTTGTTTATGACTACAGTCTCGAATTGCATCGGCAATTAGACTAAATGGCTTTACAGTGGGATGAAGTTCTAAAAGCTTATTACCCTTGCCTTTGAAAGTATTTGCCCCTGGATAGTTCCATACATTTGTTCTGTATCGAAATTTACCAAGTTCAAAATTATTTATGTGTCCAGATGATCCTTTTCTAAAGACAAAGACTAATTCATGTTGTGATCGATAAAAAGTTCCCATTCCTCCATTGTCCTTAACCCATACACAAAGCTGCGCAAGTTCTCCAAATTTCTTTTCACCCGCCTCTTGAACTTCGCGCATATGCCTCCAGTCCATGAAACTAAATATCGTTGCATTCTTGGATGTGTTTCCTGAAATATGACCAAAAACAGTCGAAAGGAAATCAGTAAACTCCTTTATACTCAACTCACCATAAGCCATTCTAAAATCTTCGTGCTTATTCTTACCCTTTCCGCAGATATGACCTTTAGTCTTTACGTTATAAGGAGGATCGGTTACGCAAAGATCAGCAACCCTTCCCTCCATGACTGCCTCATAGGAAGATTTTTGCAATGAATCGCCGCAATATAATCTATGAGGGCCGCAAATCCACAAGTCGCCTTTTCTAGAGACAGTTTCCTTTGGTATATCCTCATATTCTAGCTCAGCGCCGTCCTCAGGCTGAGCTAATATATCCGGCATAATGGTATCAATCTCAGCCGTGGAAAATCCTGTGCATTGTAAGTCATAGCCCTCCACTAATAACTCATCAAATTGATAGGTTAATAGATCAGTATCCCATTGCCCCATTTGAGCCAGTTTGTTGTCGGCAATCACATATGCACGTTTTTCTTTTTTCGAGAGTCCTCTTAAAACGACAACTGGAACTTCTTTTAACCCTATTCTTTTGGCAGCTTCACTTCGGCCATGTCCCGCCAAGATGGTTCTTTTGTCATCAATCAAAATAGGATTAGTAAATCCAAATTCTTTAATTGATGCTTCAAGTGCAGATAGTTGTTTATCGCCATGGATTCTTGGATTTTTATCCCATGGAACAAGCTTATCAGGGGGCAGATAAACAATTTCTTTCTCCAATCTTTTAGCCGATTTAATTGGAGAAGATTGAACTTCTGGGGTTCGAAAAAGCTTCTTCTTAGCAGATTTCTTGATTTTTTTGATATTAGTTATTTCTAGCATATTCAGTCTCCTAAAATTAAAAATTTAAAATTTGGGAACAATGAATCATGCGACCTATAAGACACAACAAAGGGTGATTGAAATCAATCGGCAACAATAATTCATTGTTCCCCTCCGTGGGATTAATGGTCAACACACAATCGAAAATTGTTGTGTTGTTAGTCTCCGTTAGCAAATATTTTGCGCTAAGGAATTTCAGATGATCAACTAGTGAGAATCACATCTTGTATATTTCTGACATCGTCGATTTAGAAAAAAAAGACAAGTATATTTTTCGAATGCGGTCTTTTAGTTTTTCTGAAAATACACAAATCACTCATCCTATTTAAAAGGCAAGCTTCTTGAATACAGGGAAAATCCGCGCATTTCTTCGAAAGAAATATAGACCTAATTTTTCTGAAAATAGTCTTCTATGGCGTTCATAAAAGTTCACTAAAAATATTTAAATGAGATAACGCCACTCAAATTTTTCTCAATTTATACGAATCATAAGCATGATTCGTATAAATTAACCCCGATGTGATAACGCAGCATATGCAAAGCTTACTCGTTATATTTCCTGCCACACGCTTTAATAAAATCTTTCTTATCAGCAGGCCAAACCTCACGAATGTTTTGCTTAATAAGCACTTTCCGGTTTGCTGCTGGAATATTTTTTAAAAACTCTAAGCCTGTTAATTTTTGAATCTCATCTATGCTAGTCATATAACGCGAATGATCATAAGGCTTGCCTTCATAATAACCCGCCCCCACTTGAGGATAAATAAATGCTAAAATATCTGGCTTATTAGTAACCATCCCCTCTTTGATAACAATTTTAAAAAAGGCATCTGGAATAGCAACAGGAAACTCCCCCTCTTCTCCAATATAAGCATTCGGAGATTTATCTGCGAAAATTGGGCCATCTATAATCCATACCGCGCCGTATTTCTGAGCCCAAGCAGCTGTTAAATCTTCTAGATCCAGCCAAATGCCTGCGTTAAATAATTGGCGTTGAGGAACCGCATTATAAAATGTATGTGTGTTCCATCCAGCACTTCCCCCCATCCGTTCAGCATGCATCTTCATAGCGAGATGACCTCGAGAAAACCAATCTTTATGAGAACTTGTAAAGGCTTTTGGATAAGCGTAGCTTTTATCATCCGGCATAATACCTTGCACAAATAAATCTTTATCAGTGATCCATACCCCTGGACGCTCATAGGTACTTACACAAGATTTATTTATCCTTCTCATTTCATAGGCAACCCACTTAGGAACACCCCATAAATCTGGAGAACCATCTCCATTATTATCATCAGTATTATCAAAACATGACCTATAAGCTCTAAAATCTTTAACTATACATTTCGAACTAGTGCCCCATTTGTCGTGATCATAAGAGTTATCTAATTGCTCAGATTTATAATCAGCAGCATAAACAGGTAAAATTAGAAAAATACACAGTAGAAAAATAGTTTTTTTCATTTTTCAAAGAATTCCTAAGGCTCAACAAGCAACTTAATTTATAATAAGCTGCAATATTTTAGATTTTATATTGCTGCGAATTTATACTTTAAGTGTTCTTATATTTTTCACTTCTATTTTAATAGGCTCTTCAATTAGCCGAGGCTCAAGAGGATGAATCGGAATAATAGCTGGCTCATTCTGGTCATTTTCTTTATATAAGTTATTTAATTTCCAATCTTTTCGCTTAGGAGAATTATCTAGCCCAATAGGATAAAGGGTAATGGCATCTTTCTCTAATTTCATTCTAATGAAGTGCCTAAAGCTATCCTTTCTCATTGCACTAAAAGCATCATTTGCATGCAATCCAAAAAAGTATGAAATTATAAGAAGGTAAATTCCCCAAATAAACCCACCTAAGAATCCGGAGAAGATCATACCAACACCAAAAGTTAAAAAGTATAGCAATTCTCCCAATCCAATATTTTGTAAAGGTTGAAGTAAATTTGTAAAATATATGGTTGAAATTAAAAGAATCCCGAAATGAATGATTGCATGCGGTACACCAAATATAACTCTTCTTTTTTTATCAGGCATAGCAACGTAATTAATTAAAACTCCCAAAAATACGGCAAATAGAGCCACAGAGATTGGTGTAAAAAACAAGGCACTCATTTGATTGAAATAACCTCCGTCAGGAAGAATTGCGTAGTAGTTTCCCCATGATAAAATTAGCAAACTACATACCCAATAAATTACTCCCAAACTAAGACAGAAATCATAATTTTTGAAGATGAATAAGAGGTTCCCAATAGCCATGTGCTGACTGTCTTCTCTGCTTGGATAACATGCTTCTTTTTCCACCCCGGAAGCATCAGCCTTTCTAGATAAGTTTAATGTCTGTACAGATTTCGCCCATGTAATTTTAAGAGTATCTTTCAAATGATGTGTTGGGTGTAAAAAAGCCCCTCCACCACCTGCAGTTACAAAATTAACACCAGATTCTTTAGCTTCATATCTACTGTAATGATGAAGGTCACCAGACAAAACCACAGGAATTTTAGCTCCTGGACATTCATTTCTGATTATATTAGCGATGTAATCAAGTCCACGATAATACAAATCTCTTTCTGAAGCATCCTTAGAATACATGTCCGCTTTAAGCCATGTTGGAACAGATGCACAAAGGATAACCTTTGAGTTAGGATTCATAAGCCGAGCTATAGAGGCAAAATAATTGGCTTGCGGAATATCAATGTCCTCTTCTAATTGAGAATCATATCCCCATACCCACCAATCATCACTTAAATGGATGGCAAAATAGCTTCTATTCTGTGTTGCTTTCCAACTACCAAGCTGCGTTTCTCTTCCACGGCAAAATTTTGCCAAAAATAATGTCAATCCATCGTACCAGTCATGATTTCCTGGGATTAAATAAACATTAGGATGTTCTGCGCCAGGTTTATTTGTTCTAGGAAAAGCAAATTCATATGGACGTTGCATACGTGTTTCATAATCATAACGGCTTGCATCTGGATATACCTGATCCCCTCCCATTATTAAACAAGCTGCTCTAGGCAACTCATATTGATTGATATTAAGTTTTTTTTGCCCTAAAAGATATGCAATTGAATAAGTGGAATCAAAGCCATCTCCGAGATCAGCAACATAATCTAACCAAACAGCGCCATCTTTAGCTTTGAACAAACCGTCTGCTGCAAAGGATCTTTGTTCTAGTGTATCCTTCTCATTTAGAATATCTAACGAAGCCTGCATTAATCTGCGATCTGCATATTGAGCAAAAAGGCTAGATGCGATTACTTTCTTTACTATTTTTCCCAAAACAATAGGGCTAAACCAATGAACCATACCTGGATATTCATGTTTATCATTTAAATCTGAAGGTATTTTGCTCATTTTTATCTCTTTCATTAGAAACTAAAATTGATCTAGTTCTAGTTTATTTGCGCTATTGATCAATTTCTATTTCGATACTATCGCCACGGGAATTATACCCTGATGCAGATCCATCATACAAATCAGCGCCGCGGACGCTCATATTTCCACCATTGGGCCATTCAACGTGAGTTACTTCTCCATTTTCTACTTCCACAGGAACCGTGTATGATCCACTATCTGTCGTAACAATAGCGTCATAAGTACCATCGTCTAAATCATCGGCAACAGCGTGAAATGAAGATATCACAAGCAATAAAAGTACCAAATATTTCATTTTTAATTCCCTATATTTTTGTTTTGTTAGACAAGCTATTTTTTACTTAAATACGGTAGTTTCGAAGGATTATGATTTATTTCATCAATCGCTTCTTGCCATGCGACCACTCTTTCCACGCCCGCAGGGTGTGTATCTAGAAAAGCAGAGCGAGAAAGACTCCCTTCTCCAGAAGACTTAGATAAAACAACCATAATATTTCCTGCCTTTTTCAGATCATATTTTGCACGAGATAAAAGATACGTTGCCAATAGATCAGCTTCCCTCTCCTGCTCCTTTGAGTAGCTAAGTGCTCCAACTTTTGCCCCAACATGCATCATATCCTCAAGAGTCTTTTGGTCTTGTTGTTGCTGATATGAATTATAATAGGGATTATTATTGTTAGCCGCAGCGAGAACCACTGCTGTCAGAATGCCAGAAATAGCAGCGCCTGCACTTGCGTTCTGCTGTTTTTCTTCGTTATGGTTGGCTAAATGATGCCCCATCTCATGTGCAATAACAGCTGCAATCTCATCATTATTCTTAAGATACTGAAGCAACCCACGATAAACGGTTATTTTATAATTTTCGCTCGCATAAGCATTGATCTCGTTACCTGGATTATACTCAACTTGGAAATAACAACTTTTATATTCTGCATATGTACAAAGAGGCTTTGCATTTTTTGCAAGACGACTGGCAATATTTGCAACTAACTGCTTATTCTTCTTGTCACTCCTCTCATAGACTACCAAGGGCTCATTATTATCAGCTATCTTTTGCTGCATTGTTTTCACATCCGCATCATTTACCGCTGGTAATTTATAAGCAGACCCTGCGCAAGCTGTTAAGAGAGGAAGAGAAATTAATACTAAAAAAAAACGAGAAAATGTATTCATGTCATATTACCAAAGTTAAATTGTTTTTTGAAATAGATAAAATTCCTTAACAGCCACATGATGGACTTAGTATGCCATCACAACATTGAGCTCGCCCATCTGATGAACAGCCACACACTCCTCCATGATGGGAACAACAACCTCTTCGCGCTATTTCTTCATATACCTGAACTTGACATTGATTAGAAGGAGATGAGGTGGTCTCTATGATCATAGAAAAATTGGTATTTTTGCTCTGACAAGATGAGGATATTGTTTGAATGGTCTTTCTTATTGGCTCTTCAAAAGCAAAGCTTTGTGTTGAAAGCAATAAAAGGCAAATCAAAATTGCCGCTAAATATCTTTTTAGCATAGTATGTCCCCCGCATAATGTAATGATAAGGTACAATAACAGTCACTTGAATTGCACACAATCAAGATTCTTATAGAAAATATTAGGGTTAGCGAATATAAATAATTTCTAATATTTATAGAACTTCCTCACTTTTCACAGGATTCGAACTTCTTGTTCCATAAGAAAGATTATTACTTCTTTGCTTGTAGCCGCAAAGCTAAAATGTCACCTATTAGCAAAACAGAAATGTCACTCCTGTATTCATAATAATGGATAAGGAGTGC
>Ga0155195_109_pt3 | contig 34275 bp, 27 predicted proteins | sample RifCSPhighO2_02_FD_106163 | JGI IMG/M metagenome (GOLD analysis project Ga0155195, IMG submission 106163) | Alphaproteobacteria bacterium RIFCSPHIGHO2_02_FULL_46_13
GTCAATGGCCTTGGTGTTCTCGGGTGGGGCGTTGGCGGTATTGAGGCAGAGGCCGCAATGCTCGGACAACCTGTATCTATGCTGATTCCTGAAGTGATCGGTTTCAAAATCACTGGTAAAATGAAGGAAGGCAACACCGCAACCGACTTGGTCTTGCTGGTGACACAAATGCTTCGCGCCAAAGGTGTTGTGAATAAATTTGTTGAATTTTATGGCCCTGGTCTTGATGCCCTCTCACTCGCTGACCGTGCAACCATTGCCAACATGGCGCCTGAATATGGCGCGACATGCGGGTTCTTCCCGATTGACGCTGAAACCATTCGTTATTTGAATTTCACAGGTCGTGATCCTCACCGCGTCAAATTGGTCGAAGCCTATGCCAAAGAACAAGGTATGTGGAGAGACGCAAACTCTGCTGATCCTATTTTCACTGACTCGCTTGAACTGGATTTAAGTGCCGTTGAACCATCAATGGCGGGTCCAAAACGCCCACAAGACCGTGTGCCTTTGTCCAAAGCCGTTGAATCCATTAAATCTGTAGTGCCAGAAATCCGCACTTCACCTGTCGAAGGCAAAGATTACGCAATCGAAGATGGCGCAGTTGTGATTGCCGCGATTACATCTTGTACCAATACATCCAACCCTGACGTATTGGTTGCCGCTGGTCTCGTTGCGCGTAAAGCACTCGCCAAAGGTTTAATGACCAAACCATGGGTGAAAACGTCACTTGCCCCAGGATCTCAGGTTGTAACTGATTACCTGACCAAGGCTGGCCTTCAGGCTGATTTGGATAAATTAGGGTTTAACTTGGTTGGTTATGGCTGTACCACATGTATCGGTAACTCCGGCCCACTCCCTGCCCATATTGCAAAAGCAGTTGAGGCAAAAGATTTGACGGTCGCCGCGGTGCTTTCAGGAAATCGTAACTTCGAAGGCCGTGTAAACCCGCATGTGAAGGCAAACTATTTGGCCTCACCTCCGCTTTGTGTGGCTTATGCACTTGCTGGTAACCTCCATATCGATCTTTACAAAGATCCAATTGGTATTGGCAGTGATGGCAAGGAAGTCTTCCTCAAAGACATCTGGCCAACCAACGCAGAAATTCGCGCAACGGTTGAACAATGCCTGACATCCGAAATGTTCAAAACCCGTTACGCAGACGTTTTCAAAGGCCCTGAACAATGGCAAGCGATTAAGGCTGACGGATCGGGTGAGGCTTACTCATGGGATCCAAAATCAACCTATGTCGCGAATCCACCATATTTCCAAGGCATGTCCAAAACTGCGGGATCAATCTCCGACATTAAAAATGCGAATATTCTGGCGGTGTTTGGCGACTCGATTACTACTGACCACATCTCTCCTGCTGGGAACATCAAAAAAGATTCTCCTGCTGGTAAATATCTTGTTGAACATGGTGTTGCGGTCGCTGACTTTAACTCCTACGGCGCACGTCGCGGGAATCACGAAGTCATGATGCGCGGAACATTCGCCAACATCCGTATCAAGAATGAAATCTTGGGCGGCAAAGAAGGCGGTTTTGCGAAATATGTTCCAACGGGCGAAGAAATGCCAATCTATGATGCCGCCATGAAATATCAGGCATCGGGCACACCTTTGGTGATCTTTGCGGGTAAAGAATACGGTACCGGATCATCCCGCGACTGGGCTGCTAAAGGAACAATTCTTCTGGGCGTGAAGGCCGTGATTACCGAGAGTTTCGAGCGTATTCACCGTTCCAACTTGGTTGGTATGGGTGTTCTCCCGCTCGTCTTTAAAAACGGTATGACCCGCGCTGATCTGAAACTCACTGGGGATGAAGTCGTCTCTGTGACTGGGTTCGAACAAGGAATTACACCGCGCATGGATGTCACTCTGACAATCGTACGCAAAGACGGCACAACCGAAGAACATAAACTCCTTTGCCGTATCGATACAGCAGACGAAGTTGATTACTATAATAATGGTGGTGTTTTGAAATATGTTCTGCGCGGTCTTGCAAAATAGATTGCCGAGAATAAGCTAAAAAAGCCGCCTGATCGGGCGGCTTTTTTAATCTCTTGTTCCTTTAGAGGCAAAATTTTTGGCATGCGCCCGTTCGGCATCAATAATGGCTTGAGAGAATTCGGGCTTCTCAGGGCGGAATTTCAATTTGTAACGGCTCTCAAAAACTCCAAGTTCAACATCCAATTGATGAATGCGAGCCAAGGCTTGTTCCGCTTGCTTTTCTTCGCTTGAGAATCTTTTGATGAGAGAGAGTCTCATCTTATCGTTGGTTATTCCGATCAGGTAGGCTAATTGTAACCCTTCCAGAAAACAAGCGCATACATTCATGCAATGTACGGGTGAAACGGTCTTTGCTTCATCTGGTTCCGATGTAAAATTGAACGTTGAACTCTTATCCATACCCCGATAAACAAGACCGCAACGACCAATCTCTGGTTTGACATTTAGGACCATTCCAATATTCGCTTCATAGGAAATCGAAATTTTTCGTCCCATTTTTCCAAAAGCATCTTCGGCGATTTTGACCGACCTATCATAGTTTCCAGGATTTTTTGAGTCGCATTTTTCAATCAGGTTTAAGAAGCTGTGATGTTCACCAGAGGCAAAGATTTCAACGCCTTTGTGAAAGATCACGATCCATCTATTTTTATTGTAAGACACTTCATAATCCGAACAGATTTTTTCCCACACCTCTGCAAAATCGTAAGGGGCATTTCTGCTGAGTAAGGGACCACTTCTGATAAAGCTCTGCAAAAGCTGGGCGGCCATCCGGATACAGCTATGCATATTTTGGGCGCGAATAATGAAGGTATCAGCTAAATCGCCATCTCCGTTATACATCGGGAGAGCGAGCCTATTGCTTAAAGCGATAATAGGGGGCGCACCCTCGTTCTCGGTATCCCGAATAACGAATCTTTCTCTGAGAAGGGTTGTATTGATTTCCAAGGCGATTCCTTTTTAACTTGGGGGGATTATACTCTAAGTCGTGAATGAAGGGAATCCTTATGGGGATAAAATTCAATTGAAAAGGCCCGCAATCATGCGAGCCTTATCTTGTTTTTCACCCTCTGATCCATTTGTCCGGTCAGAAATCGCTTATCGCGACCTTGAATTAACTCTAACCATTCGAAATAAAGACCACTTTAACTTTAGCTACAATTTGAACTAAATTCCTAAGAATACCTAGTGTTAAGGGCAGTCTGTATCCTGATGGATGGCTGTCGGCTTCAGGATAATCCAGTATCGAAAGCAAAGCGTGCTCGCAGGGCAGGTACGGGCGGCTGTGGATCCTGGCGTTGTATCTGTCGTAATCGTTAAAGATCCCAGTGTACGACGGTCAATAACTTCGCTTTCACAATTCGAATATTTGGCATCTAGTTTAGCCATTGAACTGGTAATAAACGGGTCGGTTTTTGTGGTGGTCGTCATGATATAGACACCGTCCGCACCATTATAGTACGTCCAGTCCGAAAACATGGCGGGTGCGGGGGGTAAAAATTTACCGGATGAACCACCGAAGAGGCGTGCATGATCTTGGTTATTAGAACCGCTTCCGCCCGGATTACCAGGGCAGCGCAGCCATTTCGCACTGTCATCGGAGGCGGAGAGCGGATCGGCTGATTGCGCGTTAAAATAAGGATCTTTTGGATTGATGGGGTAGGGGGCATTCTTCTGCTGTGTGGTCGTCAGTTCTGAATCCTGATCGGGATGTGATAAAATACATTCGGAAATAGAAGATGAAATAAAGCTCACTTGCCCACTTATATCAGTGACCATACTGGTTGAACTCTGGCTCTGCACTTGTTGACCCGATGGTTCCATCAGGCTGACGGTTAAAGCCGCCAGCAATGCAACGGCAATCAGGATATAAATAAGAGCGCTACCACGAATGTTCTTTGTATCGGTCATAAAAAACTCATCTCCTAAAAAACGAAAGCCCGCACGAAAAGTACGGGCTTTCAATATTCGAATTCTTAAAGCGCCCTACTATCTTTCAGATACAACGTGGTAATAGGTATAAACGGTAGATGTGGATGGAACACTATCTGAGAAGCAACCTTGTGGTTGTCCATCCAGTGCAGTAGAGGTAATGCTACCACCACCAGTAATATCAATGCCTTGATTCGCATAATTCATATCAGATGTTGTGTCTATAGTTGTTATGACAGTGTATGTTGGTGATATTCCAAGCTTTGCATGGATACTATCACAAACAGCTTTCTTAACACCTGGTAAGAAGGCAATAATATCAGCATCCGTTGTGGATAAGGATGCCTCTGTTGTGCCAATATTCACAACACGATTTGCTCCATTAAAATGCCATGTGCCAAGAGTGTTACTTGCCATCACACTTGCGGGAGCTTCAACATAGCTTGCCCCACCGCCTGTTGGGTAGAAGACAGCATTCGCCTTGTCCTCATCTGTTGCAAGGCTTCCAAAAGTAGATGGAGTATCAAAAAGCAATTCTTCAGGGTTAACAGAATTGGATATAACCATCCGAGTAATCGCTGTCTTAATGGAGGCTGGGTACTGGGTAATACCGGCAGCATTCACCAAGTTAGTTTCTCTGCTTGCATCACCACCGCCTGAACGCGTGGATTGTGTAACGGCATAAGAGAGGGCAGCAAAAAGTGCTACCGCAATCAGGATCAGGAACAACACGTTTCCGCGTTCCGATCTTCTGTTATTTTGGGTTGTAGAATTGAATACTGTCATTTTTTGCTCCACTCTAAATAATGTTCCGATGGTACTCTAGCTTGTTGGTTTGTCAATCTTAAGTTTCTGGATTTTGAGGGTCGTACTTAGTCCGCTGTCCTTACATTCGCGCCCGACACACAAGGAATCAACGGTCACTTTCCAGTTCTGACCGCTATTGACAACTTGGCCGATTGCCTCGCGGAATTGTGCGAAATCTGCTGTTTCTTTTGATTTTATTGATATTGTTCCGTCATTTGCAGTCACACTCAGGCTTGGGTAAAGCGTTTTAAATGCTGTGGCTACTTTTGTTAGCTCGGGGGTGGCAACAGACTGCAGCGTAATTGTTGGAACCAAAGGTTTAATTGCTTCGGTTGTCTCTAAACTGGCTTTTAATTCCGTCATTTCTTTGGCTTGCATCACTGTAAATAGCCCAAATGCAGCAACTGTCGCCCATGCGATGCCTGCGGCTATAAGAGCCCCTTTGCCCGCATGACCTGGCATTTTATCCATAAATCTAGAAAAATCGTTAGCGGCTTCCGGATCAAGGAATTTTTGAAGCGACTTCCAATCAAAAGATTTTGAAGACAAGGTATTATCCTTTTTATAAATTGCAGATAAAATGGGTTATTACATAATGATAGCCGACTTGGCTTAAAATCATTTTAAGTTTAATTACAATTTTATACAATAGTGAACTTAATAGGCCTTTTTCGAGATTTTTCATTTCGTCAGACAAAAGACTTGCCAGAAAGAATCCCCTTAATTTATAGTTAAGAAGTTGCGATGTTGCTTCGCCCTATCCTTTTCGAGTATTCCCTTATGTCGGCCTTCCGCCCCCTTATTGCCCCATCTATATTGTCTGCCGATTTTTCGAAATTAGGGCACGAGGTTCGCGCTATTGATGCTGCGGGGGCTGACTATATCCATATTGATGTAATGGATGGACATTTTGTTCCCAATTTGACGATTGGTCCCGCCGTTGTGAAGGCGCTTCGCCCTCATACGAACAAGACTTTCGATGTCCATCTTATGATTTCCCCGATTGATTCGTTCCTTAAGGACTTTGCGGATGCGGGGGCTGACATTATTACTGTTCATCCCGAGGCGGGGCCACATTTGCACCGCACAATACAAACTATTAAATCCTTGGGCAAAAAAGCAGGGGTTTCATTAAACCCTGCAACACCGCTTTCGGCTATCACCCACATCATGGATATGGTCGATTTGATTTTGATTATGACGGTTAATCCGGGTTTTGGTGGACAATCCTTTATCCCGCTTCTGGATAAAATAACTGAGGCACGTCGCATGATTGCGGCAACAGGACGGCACATTGATTTGGAAATTGACGGCGGCGTGAACCCTGTGACCGCAAAAGATGCGATTGCTGCGGGCGCAAATGTTCTGGTTGCCGGAACTGCGGTCTTTAAGGGTGGCGAAGAAGAATATGCCACAAATATTCAGGCGATCCGCGGGGAGAAATAATATCCGTGGTTACACTCACCAAAAAACCTATCGGATTATTCGGAAATGTAAGACGTCAGGCTGAATCTGCGGCCTGCGGTACAGGTTTTTATAACTGGCTTTTATCAAAAGGCCAGACGCCCAATCAGCTCAATATTAAACTGACAGACCCATGGCCGGGGCAGGTTGATGTCGGACGGATGATGAATCATGGCGTCCTGATGCAATCGGGTATGAGCTTGAAAATAGACAATCGTTTTTGGAAAAATGCAGATAGCCATGAAGCATGGAGTGATATTGTCCACGGCTTTGCATGGTTGCGTGATTTACGTGCCGCAGGTGGCGACGCTTCCCGAAAATTAGCGCGCCAATTGGTCAGCGAATGGTTGGATCTGTATGACAGGTGGGACCCGAATATCTGGCGTGCCGATATTATGGGACAACGGATTTCAATGTGGATTTCATTTTATGATTTCTTTTGCGGAAGTGCTGATGAAGAATTTCAAAAAAGATATTTCTCAAGCCTGACAAGACAAGCCCGCCATCTGGCACGAAGCCTGTCTTCTAATTTATCAGGCATTCCTTTGTTGCTCGCGGCAGAGGGTCTGATCTATGCGGGGCTTTCATTATCCGAGGAAGATAATTGGACGTTGCGTGGGTTCGAAATTATCCTTCGTGAAGTTCCAAAGCAGATTAAAAAAGACGGGTCACATATTTCGGGTAGTCCCGAAAATATTCTAAAGACCACACAAATTTTATTGGACTTAAGATATGCTTTAAATCGTGCCAGCTTGCCTGTGCCGCGTATTATTCAAGACTCGCTCGAACGGATGGGAACAGCGCTTCGCTTCTTCTCATACCCAGATCATAAACTTGCCTTGTTCCATGGCGGGCAAGAGGCTGAACCACAAATTATTGACACGGCACTCTCTCAAATCAGGAATACCAAACGCCCTGCAAAGGACACCGTCATCGGTGGGTTTGAACGTATCATGCAGGGACGATCTGTGTTGATGATTGATACGGGTGTCGTGCCAGATGCGCCTTATAATAAATCGTATCACTCGGCACCACTCGCCTTTGAATTTGCCTATGGTCGTGACCGTATTTTTACGAATTGCGGTGGCCATCCGTTTAATGCAGATTGGCAACAGGGTCTACGCCATACGGCGGCACATAATACGTTGTGTATGAATGATAAACCCGTGCATGATTTCTTGCCAAGCGGCGAAATCATAAAACCTCACGGCCCGATTTGCAGTGTGCGCCGCGAAACGAAAGAGGCCTGTCTGATCGATATGTCTCATGACGCGTATCGCGCCAGTCACGGCATCGACCACAAACGCCGTTTCTATTTATCCAATCAGGGAAATGATTTAAGGGGCGAGGATTCTTTGTTGTCCCGCGTGCCGCTGTCTAAACCGATGCCTGTTTCCATTCGTTTCCATTTGCATCCCCGTGTCCAAATTCTTGGGGCAGAAGAAAACGGCGATATTCTTTTTACCCTGCCAAGCGGTACAACATGGAAATTCTGTGCAGTTGGTGCAACACCGCTGCTCGAGAACTCCGTTTTTCTCGGAAATGGTGTCAAGCCCGCTAAAACCCGCCAAATCGTACTGTCCGGCGATATGACGGGTGACGAATATGTTGTGAAATGGGCGTTACAACGGCAATAGCCCACCCCTATTAAGCGTAATATTATTGCTTTTATGGCCGATGATCTTTATTATTTCTTGCTAATAGACATATAAATAAGATAAATTTTCATATTATCAATATGCAGGGCATTTGAGTTTAGGGCATGAGTAGAGCTATTACTATAGTTGACTTTTTCACAATGCAGGCAAAGCGCATGCGTTTTGATGAGGAAGCCTTTGTCCATCTTTTGCTTCTTGATGACCACCATAAATTGCCAGAACTAGAAATGCTTGCCCGTCCTCTGGGTATCGCCACGGGTCATTTTTTTGATGAAGCGCGCAAGTATAATCGCGTTATAGAGATTGATTTGATGACGTTTGAAAGAGCAGTCGTAGCCAATCTTCATTCAGCTAAGCGCGCCAGTATCAATTTAAATGCTGAAACATTTTTCAGTGATCGCTTATGGGCTAAATTAGATGAAATCAGTTTGAAATATCCAGCTTTCAATCCGAATAATATTTGTCTGGAAATCACAGAACAGGGCGGTATCCCTGAAAATTTTGATCCACAGGCTCTCCTTGCGCTTAAGGCGAGGGGTTTTTCTCTGGCTCTTGATGATTTTGATCACCGTGATCCTAAGGAGTGGGATCGTCTTACTTTGTTCGCCTCGCATGTTGATATTGTGAAATTCCCCTATCAGGTTATGGAGACCGTTCGTGAGGGGAGTTTAACTGACTCAGTGACTTTTGCGGAAGATGTGAAGAGGATTAAAATCATCTATCCTCATCTAAAATTGGTCATGGAAGGGGTGCGCTCATCAGATAGTGATCTCTATACTACTCTGGAAAAAATAGGGTTTCATATTGTCCAGCCAACCAGTTATGTGACAGATCCAAAAGCTGATCGGGGTCAGAAGGTTGCGTTTCCTGTCTCCTCTTTAGAGCTTGCTCAACCCGCTTAATCTGCTAGTCTTGGCGCATGGCCAAAACAAAAACATCCTATATTTGTCAATCTTGCGGTTCTGTCTATTCTCAATGGGCAGGAAAATGCGAAGCATGCGGTGAATGGAATTCATTGCAGGTTGAGACAAGCGAGGCTGGCCCCCCGAAAGGTTTGGGCAGTGTCAAAAAAGGCAAATCACTTGATCTGCATGGCCTTCAATTTTCTGAAGAAAAACCTCTTATCCGTCATACAACTGGTCTCAATGAATTTGACCGTGTGACGGGTGGTGGGCTTGTACCTGGTTGTGCGATTTTGCTGGGCGGAGATCCGGGGATCGGGAAATCGACTTTGTTGTTACAGGCCGTTTGCGCTTTGGCCAATAAAGGTCTGACCTGCGTTTATATCTCGGGTGAGGAAGCGGTGGATCAGGTTCGTCTGCGCGCCAAACGTCTGGGGCTTGATAAAGCCCCGGTTGCGCTTGCCTCTGCCACCAATGTCCGTGAGATTGCGGCGACAATTGAGGCTAGTGATATTGATGTTCTGGTCATCGATTCCATTCAAACCATGTATGTCGATACGGTTGAGGCCGCCCCGGGAACAGTGACCCAAGTCCGCACGGCGGCACAGGAACTAACCCGTCTTGCCAAAAAAACAGGCACGGCCATTTTCTTTGTGGGGCATGTGACCAAGGACGGACAGATTGCAGGCCCTCGCGTTCTGGAACATATGGTCGATACTGTTTTGTATTTCGAAGGCGACAGAGGGCATCAATTCAGGATTCTCCGCACCGTCAAAAACCGTTTCGGCCCCACCGATGAAATCGGCGTCTTTGAAATGGGCGAGCTGGGCTTGTCCGAAGTTGCCAACCCCTCCGCTTTATTCCTCTCCCAACGCCAGTCCGATGTGACAGGCAGTGCGGTCTTTGCGGGGATGGAGGGAACGCGCCCGATTTTGGTCGAGGTTCAGGCTCTTGTTGCCCCCGCCCCTTATGGCGCTCCGCGCCGTTCTGTAATCGGGTGGGATCAAAACCGTCTCTCCATGATTTTGGCAGTTCTGGAATCCAGATGTGGTCTGGCTTTCTCAGGAAGCGAAGTTTATCTCAATATGGCAGGGGGGATTAGAATTACTGAACCCGCCGCAGATTTGGCGGTCGCCGCTGCATTAATATCGGCACTTCAAGGTCGCCCTGTTCCTGCTGAAACCGTGTTTTTCGGGGAAGTTGGCCTTTCAGGTGAAATTCGTGCCGTGTCCCAACCCGACCAAAGACTGAAAGAAGCCGCGAAACTAGGCTTTACCGAAGCCTGTATCATGGCGCGTACCAGTCAGAAAAAGAAACAGGTCGTAATCGAAGGCATGGATATTAAGGAATTGGGGCATCTGGACGATTTAATAACCTTACTGCGCGAAAGTAATTTTTCGGCGTCGAAATCCGCCAGAAAAGCCTAAAATAGACTCATTCATCTTGCAATAATCTCTGTTTTCCCCTATCACTTCCTTTCATTCCACAGGTAGGGCTATAGATTTATGGATATTTCCGTTTTGGTCGATATAGGTGTCATCGTTATCCTTTTGATTTCTGCAGGGGTATCGTTTTTCCGCGGCCTTATTCGTGAAGTTCTGACCATTGTTGGCGTATTGGGTGGCGGTTTTGCCGCCCTCACTTTCGGTCCCGCTGTTATTCCCCTGACTTCCAAATGGTTCGGTATCGAAGAAGGTCATAAGGCAGGAAAACTGTTCGACCTCATCCCGATGGAACTGGCGGCACAAATCGCGGCCTATGCCGGAATTTTCATTATCGTTTTCATCATCCTTCAATTGGCTAGTCATTTGATTTCCAGTGCGGCGCAAGCGATTGGTTTGGGTCCTGTTGACCGCACGCTTGGTATCTTCTTTGGTCTTGCTCGGGGATTGCTTCTTCTGGGGGTTCTTTATTTGCCGTTTCACCTTATTTTACCGGAAGACAGTAAAAAAGAATGGTTTGAAAAATCACAAACCATGGTCTTCGTTCAGGGTACAACCAAGTGGTTGATCTCGTTCGTGCCACAGGAAAAATCATCATCCGAAATCGTTGATGAAACCCGCAGCAAGTTAAATGCCATTGATATATTGGGCGATAAAAGAATAACCAAAGATACTGGAGATAAATCACAGGCAAAACCTGTTGAGCCAAAAGGCTATTCCGATAAGGATCGCAAAACTCTTGAAAATTTAATCGACGGCAAAAAAGACAACACAGGAAAACCTACAAATGAATGAGATCACACAAAATCCATTTACCTACGAAGATGACAAATTCCATGATGAATGTGGAGTTTTTGGGGTCTTTAATCACGAAGAAGCCGCAACCTTGGTGGCTCTCGGCCTCCACGCCCTTCAACACCGTGGGCAAGAGGCAACAGGGATCGTATCTGTTGACGGTAAACAATATTTTGCTCATCGCGGTTTGGGTTTGGTTGATGATATTTTCAACGATGCCGCAACCATTGCCAATCTGAAAGGAAATGCCGCAGTCGGTCATAATCGTTATGCAACAACAGGCGGCGCTGGGCTTCGTAACGTCCAACCTTTATATGCCGATCTGTCCTTCGGTGGGTTTACGGTTGCGCATAATGGTGATTTGACCAACGCATCCAAATTGCGCAAAGAACTAACTGCGCAAGGATCAATTTTCCAATCAACCGGTGACACCGAAACCATCATTCACTTGGTGGCACTATCCCGCAAGGCCAACGTTTTTGACCGTGTGGTCGATGCGTTGAAACAGATCGAAGGTGCTTACTCCCTCATCATCCATGCCGAAGGCAAAATGATGGGTGTGCGTGACCCGAACGGTTTCCGCCCGTTGGTTTTGGGAAGACTGGATTCGGCTTATATTCTCGCTTCTGAGACTTGTGCATTGGATATTATCGGTGCAGAATTTGTGCGTGATATTGAACCGGGTGAATTGGTTGTGATTACCGAACAAGGGATTCAAAGCCACCGCCCATTGGTTGCTGCAAACCACAGTTTCTGCATTTTCGAATATATTTATTTCGCCCGCCCTGACAGTATTATCGAAGGCAAATCAGTCTATGATAAACGCAAAAATATCGGCGTGGTCTTGGCTGAGGAAGCTCCATGTGATGTGGATCTGGTTGTCCCTGTTCCAGATAGTGGCGTTCCTGCCGCAATCGGATATGCACAAGCAACGGGCATTCCGTTTGAATTGGGTATCATTCGTAATCACTATGTCGGACGTACCTTTATTGAACCTACTCAAAAAATCCGCAATTTAGGTGTGAAGCGTAAACACAATGCCAACCGCGGTCTTGTTGACGGAAAGCGCATTGTGTTGGTCGATGATTCCATCGTGCGTGGAACAACATCCAAAAAGATTGTTGAAATGATGCGTGCCGCGGGTGCGAAAGAAGTCCATATGCGCATTGCATGCCCTCCGACAAAACATAGCTGTTACTACGGGATCGACACGCCAACTTCTGCCGAATTATTGGCGTCCAATCACACGATTGAAGAGATGGCAAAATTCATCGGCGTAGATAGCCTGTCCTTTATTTCAGAGGACGGTTTATACCGCGCCATGGGTGAAGAAGGTCGCAACGCGAAAACACCACAATATTGTGATGCCTGCTTTACAGGTGACTACCCTGTTGCTCTGACCGATCAAGCTATGAAGAAAGCCAGCTAACTGATGAAACCACCCAAAAGATTAGAAGGTCGTGTGGCTCTTGTCACTGGCGCATCCCGTGGGATCGGTGCTGCTGCTGCTAAATCTCTGGCGGCAGAAGGGGCTCATGTCATTCTTCTGGCACGCAATAAAACAGGGTTAGAAGAAACATACGACATCATCAACGAAAATGGCGGCACATCGACTATCATGCCGTTTGATCTGACCCGCCTTGATGAACTCGAAGCTTTGGGCCCGACAATTCTGGAACGCTTTAAACGTCTTGATATCTGGGTGGCCAATGCGGGAAAACTCGGGACACTCACACCTGTATCGCACTCCAAAATGAAAGACTGGCGTGATGTTTATACGCTCAATGTTCTCTCGAATGTGCAAATGATCCGCACGCTTGAACCATTATTAAAAGCATCTGACGCAGGTCGCGCTATCTTCGTCGGCTCTGGCATGGGGATTGATCCTTATCCGTTCTATGGTGAATATGGCGTCAGCAAAGCCGCCGTGATGTTCCTCGCCAAAACATGGGCGGAAGAAACCAAACACACCAATATCAAAATCAATATTGTGCGCCCTGGTGCAGTTGATACTGAATTGCTGGCCGAAGCTTTCCCAGGTGGTTATCACGCCCCAGACCTTCGTATGCCAGAAGATATCGCATCGATGTTTGTGGAACTGTCTCTCCCATCCTGCATGCGCCATGGTGAGACTTTGAAGCCTGAAGATTTTGGTCTTTAAAGTTTCTAATTATTGCTTCGTATCAGATGGTGTTTCTGGTTCAACGACAGCTTCGATTTTTTCTTCAGTGACGTCTTCAGGTGCATGAATTTCCGCCGCCTCTGCCAAAGTTTCCGCATAGATATTGCGGCCTTTGTTGTATTTGATCATGCTTTGGCGGCACACCCATGACCATGCGCCGAGGCAGAATGACCCGAGGAGCAGAATAATTGCCCATGTGTTGGTCATTGATCCGATATCGAATTGTCTGTCTTCAACCTCGTCATGGACGCATTCGGACAATTCGCGTCCGTTGAGGTCGATATAGGCTTTGGTGGCATCCAGTTGAACGCCCACGCGGTTGCCTGTAATCGGGTTATCAAAATGAAGGGCATCGGTGGTTTGTAACCATGATCCGATCTGGGCTTGTTTACAGCCTTCCAATAAATCCCTCTCAAGAGAATTGCTCGGGGAATCGCCGTAATATTTGGCGTAATTTGTAATCGGTTGTTCGTACTTGCCTTTCAGGGAATCAAGGCGACCAATCTGGTATTGCCCTGTGATCCAAGTGCCGACAGAGGCCACAAGCGTAAAAAAGGAAAACAATGCCCACAGTTTCCAACGACCAGTCGGACTTGCTTCTAAATTCAGAAAAGACGGAAATTGCATTGATTTCATATCTAAGGTGTAGCATGGGTTTCATCAGAAATGTAGGTTTTTTTAAAACTTTCCTTGCACTTTTTTATGAAGGGACTTATGAGAAGGAATGACCCATTCTGCACAACTTATTGATGGAAAATCAATCTCCGCCGCCGTCATGGACGATATTGCGGCACAGGTTGCCAAGCTCGACAAAAAACCGACTTTGGCAGTTATTCTGGTGGGCGATGACCCAGCCAGCCATGTCTATGTCGGGAACAAGATCAAGGCCTGCGCTAAAACAGGTATCCAATCCATTGAAAAACGTCTATCCGAAACCGCAACCAATGATGATATTGCGGCGGTCATTACAGACCTGAACGCCAATCCGGATGTCCATGGCATTTTGTTGCAACTTCCTTTGCCACAGGGTTTGGATTCGGATCGTTTGATCCAGATGATTTCCCCCGACAAAGACGTGGACGGACTGACCATCCTCAATGTCGGAAAATTGGTGGCTGGCTTAGACGGCATGGTTCCTTGCACACCGCAAGGGTCATTGATGCTGATTAAATCCGTGAAGCAAGATTTGTCTGGCCTGCATGCTGTGGTCATCGGGCGTTCCTTATTATTTGGAAAGCCTATGGCGCAACTCCTCCTCTCTGAAAACTGTACTGTCACCACCGCGCATTCCAAAACCCGCAATCTGGCCGAGGTTTGTAAAGCGGCAGATATCGTTGTCGCCGCTGTTGGGCGCCCCAAAATGGTAAAGGGTGATTGGATCAAGGAAGGCGCTATCGTCATAGATGTGGGTATCAACCGCCTCGATACCGGCAAACTCTGCGGCGACGTCGATTTTAATGAAGTATCCGAGGTCGCTGGATATATCACCCCTGTCCCCGGTGGAGTTGGGCCGATGACGATTGCGTGTCTCATGGTCAATACATTGAAAGCTTATAATTCTTTTCATAAATCTTGACGTGCATGCTTGTTTTTGTTTAGATATGACTAATTCACAAAAATAAAGCAGGGTTTATTTTCTATGCCACAGTCACGTCCTTCAATTGGATCAGGTTTCCACAAACATGCTCGCGTCCAATATCCCGACCTTGGCGAAGTCAGACGGAGGCCAGCCGCTGGTTTAAGTTTTGAGGTTCGGGAAAGTTTTACCGAGGAAATTATCACCGAAGATGCTGTCGGTGTTGTAGGGTGGAGCTTCACCCAGAATGGTCTCAACTACGCATGCCGTATCAAAGACGAGAGGAACAACGATGTTTATGGTTTTGGATTAGAAATTCCAAAAGGGCAGCCCTATCTCCATCGCCCTCCACAGATGGGAATTGCCGAAAAGGCGCATATCATAGCGACGATTGAGCAGATCCTATCACCGGATCAAAAACAGCAATACCTTAATGCATTTTATGAATTGGAAAAGAAATGCTTTGATCCAGCATCTGGCCTCGTGAAAGAAGGGCCTCCAACCGTTCCAAAAAGTCTTTTTTCCAAAGGTCATTTAACGGGATATTGCGGTCTTGTGTTTGCAAATGATGCGGATTTCCTTAAGCCCGCCGAGCCAGCTGTTCTGGCGTTGGAATGGGAAATGGACGGCAAAAAATACTTTATCGATTGTTCAGGTCCTATCCCCAGCTTTAAAATGGGATATGTGTCAAACCCCCGTAATGCACCGATGTATAATATGACGCGGTCAGAGGCCAAGGACGCTGTGGCTTATGCTCAGGCTAAAATCAATATGACCGATGTTCAATTGTCCAGACTTTGCGGTATCACGGGTCTCTGGAGTCGGTTGGAAGTCACGGCAGAGCGGCTGTCGATGGTGCGCCAGCCATCCCAGCCTTAAAATATAGCTTTCCTCTTTCTCGTTTGACGGACTGGTGCTAAAATCCTCGCCAACAAAGGATTTTATCATGACCGCCAAACCTGTCGCCAAACCACATTGCCCTAATTTCTCCTCTGGCCCTTGTGCCAAACGTCCGGGGTGGACGTTAGACGCTTTGAAAGGCGCGTTTGTTGGACGCTCCCACCGTGCGGCGGGGGGGAAGGCGAAACTCAAAGAGGTTATTGATCTTCACCGCAAGACACTTAACATTCCTGATGACTATCTGGTGGCGATTGTTCCGGCCTCTGACACGGGTGCCATTGAAATGGCGATGTGGTCGATGCTGGGGGAACGTGGTGTTGATGTTCTGGTTTGGGAGAATTTCTCCAATGACTGGCTCACCGATGTTGCAAATCAATTGAAAATTGCCGATGTCCGTAAATTTGTGGTGGATTATGGTCAGATGCCTGACCTCACACAAATTGATACTGACCGCGATGTGATCTTTGTCTGGAACGGGACGACATCGGGCGTACGTCTTCCGCACACTGACTGGATCAAGGCAGATAGAAAAGGTTTGACCTTCTGTGATGCGACCTCTGCTGTCTATGCTTACCCGATGGATTGGGCAAAACTGGATGTGACGACATGGTCATGGCAAAAAATTCTGGGCGGTGAGGCGGCTCACGGGATGTTGGTTCTCTCGCCCCGTGCCGTTACCCGTTTGACCAGTTTCAAACCTGACCGTGCCTTGCCCAAAATCTTCCGCATGACCAAAAAATCAGAATTGAACGAAGGTTTATTCAAGGGCGAGACCATTAATACGCCATCCTTATTGGCCGTTGAAGACTGTCTCGATGCCCTGAAATGGGTGGACGCGATGGGTGGTTGGGCGGCTACCGAAAAACGTTGCCTCGCCAATCTTAAAGTCGTTGAGGACTGGGTTGCCAAAACCGACTGGGCTGAATTTTTGCCAGCAACAGCCGATATTCGCTCCCGTACATCCATCTGCATCAAAATTGTTGACCCATGGTTCAACGGCTTTGACGAAGACACCCAAAAAGCCATGATCAAAGACATGACCAAATTGATCGAAAAAGAAGGTGCTGGGTACGACCTCGCTCACTATGCAACCGCTCCCGCAGGCTTCAGGCTCTGGGGGGGGGCAACGGTTGAAGCATCCGATATGGAAGCCGTCCTTCCGTGGATTGATTGGGCGTATCGTGAGGTTATAGCAGCGAAGGCTTAAGCCTTCGTCTGTGCCGATAAGAGGCTCAACCCATAAAACACAGCCGTTTCAGCTCGCAAAATTCGGGGGCCGAGGGAGACTGGTTTGATGAAAGCTTTGCTATTCAATAGTTCGATTTCTTCGCTTGTGATGCCGCCCTCTGGCCCTATCAGTAAGGCGGATTGAGCGGAGGGATTGGTTTGTGCGGCGGTTAATAAAGGCATCGCATCGCTGCGCTCGATCCCTGCGTAGAGGGGGATATCCTTGTTCCATTCTCCCAAAAGTTTTTTGAGGTCTTTGAGGGGGGAGAGTTTGGGGAGCGACAATCTTTCGCATTGCTCAGCCGCCTCCATCATCTGTGCTTTAATCCGTTCGGCCTTTATATCGCGGACAATTGTGCGGGCGAAGAGGACAGGGTGCAAATGGGTGACACCCAATTCAACTGCCTTTTCAATCACCATATCATTACGGTCTTTTTTAATGGGCGAGAAGATCAGGTGTATTTCGGAATGATTGGTTTCCTCCTCTCTGATTTGTTCGTCAAGGGTCAGAGTGACGGACTTTTTACTCTCGGTTGAAATATGGGCGACCCATTCCCCGTTCTGTTCGTTAAACAGGCGAACGCCGTCCCCGACTGTCTTTCTCAGGACGTTTCTTAAATAATGTGATTGGTCTTCCGGTAAATTTAACAAGATGCCCTTGCCCAAATTCTGGGGGCAGTAGAGGCGCGGGAGATTATGATGCTTATGATTCATAATGGCACTTTACCCCAATTTGATAACTTGAAAACCCTGTTTTTTGAGGGGGCAAAAAACTGCCTTCAAAAATCTAAGTCATTGATTCTATTAGGGGGTCTATTAGTTCGTTCCCAGAAATTTGAAATGCGAGGGACGCGAATTTTGATCCCAAAAACAAAAGTAACAACTTCGCCCGCAATGGTGGGCGGGTGTGTGAAGGGGCGATTGGCCTGTTTGTATAATAGGAATAAATACCTTATTTGTCAAGATGAATTCGAAACGGCATCCCCCTCACCCTGCCCTCTCCCCGTGGGGGAGAGGGTTGAGAAGGCTTAGGGCGTAAGCCCTTAGCCGCAGCTGGGTGAGGGGGGTGATGCTTGTTTTAACATGACACAAGAAAAAAGCCCGCAATCTGCGGGCTTTTTCAGTAAAAAGGCCTGACTAAACAGACAGGCCAATTATCACTATGCTTTTACAGCTACGACTGGAGCTGCTGCAGCTTTTTTCGCTGCCGGAGCTTTTTTCACAGCAGGCTTTTTAGCCGCTGGTTTTTTCGCTGCTGGAGCTTTTTTAACAGCTGCTTTTTTAACCGCAGGTTTTTTAGCTACAGTTGCTTTTTTCACAGCAGGCTTTTTAGCCGCTGGTTTTTTAGCAACAACAGCTTTTTTCACTGCTGGTTTTTTAGCAACAACGGCTTTTTTCACAGCAGGCTTTTTGGCCGCTGGTTTTTTAGCTACTACTGCTTTTTTTACTGCTGGTTTTTTAGCTGCTGGTTTTTTAGCTGCCGCTGGTTTCTTAGGTGCGGCTGGCTTTTTAGCAACTACTTTTTTTGCGGCTGGTTTTTTGACTGCCGCTTTTTTTGCTACTGCCATGTTATATTTTCTCCTGTTTGAGGTTAGAACATGATTCGCAACAGTGTAACGCGAAAATCGAAAAACTCAAAACACGAAATGCAATGTGAAGTTTTTCACTCCACATTGTGACATCTTCATCACAGATAAATTTACAATTTGTTGACGATTACGCCGTCAATTTACTGACCCAATCAGAGAATTGAGTCTTCGACATGCCGCCGACTTTTGTCTCGACCGCTTCACCATTTTTGAAAACGATGAAGGTCGGAATGCCGCGAATTCCGTACTGTGTAGGCACGTTCGGATTTTCGTCGATATTGATTTTGACGACTTTCACTTTGCCTTTTAAAGACTCGGATGCTTCGTCAACAATCGGTGACATCATCTTGCATGGGCCACACCATTCAGCCCAAAAATCGACGATGACTGGCTCTGCAGATTCTAAGACTTCAGTCTGAAAATTTTGGTCGGTGACGGATACAGTCATGATTTTATCTTTCTTCTCGCGTAAATGATTCGGTATATAAAGAGTATCGTTTGAAGGGACTCAAAATCAAGTTACCTGATGAAAATATATCCAGAAAACATCTTTTTAAATCGAAACAGGCATCAAAAGCGGCTGATCCGTCCAGAGCAGGGCGCATAAAATCTCCCGATCTGGAAAAATGCGGAGCATGGCGGTTTTGTAGACTCTCAACTGGTTTTTATAGGCCTCTGGGATGGCATTTTGATCGCGTGGGGATGGACGATTGGTTTTAAAATCGACAATCAGGATTTTATTATGTCCTATCACTAAGCGGTCGATCTGACCCGAGATCATGCGCCCGTCACCCAGATCACCCGACACCGGAACTTCGGCTAAAGATTGTTCGCCGAACACATCTGCAAAGACGGGGTCGTTTAATATTCTTAATGTTTCGTCAATAATTTCTGCCCGTACAGCCTCGGGCAATTCTTTGCCCATGCGGGCAAGGAAAGATTGGGCGGCACGTTCGCGTCCCGCGACAGGAAGGTCGGGCAAGATTTGGAAAAGCTTATGGGTGAGTGTGCCCCGTTTAAAACGATTTGCCGCTTGATCGTCCAGAGGGGATTTGGCGCGGTCATCCTCTATGCCCATGCGTGATGGCTGAATGGTCAGAAGCTTTTGTGTTCTGTCATCTTCGACACTCTCGAAAATCCAGTCAGGAAGCGGGGCTTTAATGATCTCCGGCTTCACATCTTCTTTTTTGTCTGCGCCGTTCGTCTGGGTGGTTTCATAGCGCAGGCCATGCTCAACCCGCGTATGGGGTAATTTCTGGAAGGCGTTATAGATATGGAGATACCAACAATGATCTTTGAGGTTCAATGTAGCGGTCTCCCCCATCACATAGAGTCTGTCTCGTGGGCGGGTGAGGGCGACATAGAGAAGGCGCATATGCTCGGACAGGGTGCGGTCATAGGTCGCGTCTTTGAGCGTTCTATAGGCGGCACAGCCATCCCCTGTTTTAGCAGCCCATAACGGAGTATCAGGGGCATTGCCTTTCGTTTTAATCCATTGCAACGCGTCAATTTTGCCTTTGCTGGGGACGCCCATCGTGTCGGGCAGGAAGACAATCGGGGCTTCTAGTCCTTTGGAGGCATGGACGGTCATAATTCGCACCTGATTAAGGCTGTCTTTATCACCGTCCTCGGTATCGCGTTTGATTTCAATCTCGCTGGCTTGTAAGAGCATCATCAGTTCTTCGAGCGAGAATACGCCGTCTGCCTCTTTGGACAGGCAATAAGATAAGAATTCATCGAGCGGGTCTATACAATCTGCCCCAAGGCAGGACGCAAAGGCATGCCAGCCCGATTGAGTCTGGTCAAACGGGCAAACGCCGTTCAGCATATCATCAAAGAAATCAAACGGCTTTTCGGTATGCGAACGGATGATGGCGCGGCGCAGCCATTCGACAATGTTCTGGTCACATTTTGCCTGAACGGAATCCCATAATGTTCCTGCTCTGCCAAGCGCGCAATCCATCAATTGGTCTTCGGTGAGGCGAATGAAGGGGGAGCGCAGAAGGCAGGCCAAGGATAAATCATCCTCGGGGAACCTTGCGAATTTGGCTAAAGCCAAACAATCCAGCACCGCGATCTGGTCGGTCAGTTTCATGCGGTCAATCCCGCTCACTGGCACGCCACGGAGTTTCAGTTGGCGCACAAGGTCGGGAACAAAGCTTGTACGCGTACGCACAAGGATTAAAATATCGCGTGGTTCGATCTTTCTATTTTCTGCGGCCAGAATCTCTCCGTTTTTCAGCCAGCCTGAAATGGTGTTGGCGATTTTGCCGGCCAAGGGGGATGTGGTACTGACCTCACCCTCCTGACCTTGGCGGTTGGTGGAGAGGGGCGGGATTTCCCATTCAATCGATTGGTTGCGCGTGTCGGGTTTATCAATGACCTCCGGCTCCCAAACCTCGACCAGTCCTGCAGCCTCGTTGCGGTAGGCAAAGTGAACCAGATTTTGGGTCGGAGGAATACCGATTCTTCCCGCGAGTTCGCGGTTTTCAAAGACAGCATCGACAAGTTGCAACACGGGCAAAGCGGAACGGAAGGATGTCTCTAACGGGATTTTCTTGAAATGACGCTCGGCGGTGGTGGATCGTCTTTCGAAAAAATCGCGCATGGTGTTAAAGGCTTCGGGGTCGGCGCCGTGGAAACTGAAAATCGATTGTTTTTCATCGCCCACGACAAATAAGCTGCGTAACCGCGTGTCATCGCCCTGACCCGATAAAAATTCATCACTTAAATGACGGATGATTTCCCATTGGTGAATATTGGTGTCTTGGGCTTCGTCCACCAGAATATGGTCGATCCCTTCATCCAGTTTGAATTGCACCCAATCCATATTTTCGGATTCCAGAAGCGTACGGGTTTTAAGGATCAGGTCATTAAAATCCAGCGCGTTCAGTTCTTTTTTACGCGCCGCATAACGCGACATACAAAAATCAACAATCTGGAGGAGGTCAGATGTCTGCTCGGCCTGCCGCGCGATGGCCAGATTATCCAGATAGGTATCAATCTGTTCCAAGGCCGCATTCCGCATGACATCGACTTCGGGATGGTTATCTGCCACAGCTTTAGTAAGTTTGAACGGAGTTTTTTCGCTCTTGGTTAAAAATGCGTTTTGGAGCATATCCAATTTGAGCAATTGGTCTTCGGCATTTAAGGCCAACCAATCGGCAATGGCCTGCCCGTAACCTTTTTCCTTTGCTCCGCCCTTATCCGTGAAAATGCGTGCGATATGGAGGAGGTGGTCTTTATTGAGTTGCGGTGTGAAATTCGGTTTGTAATCCAGTTCTTTCAGTAATTGCGTTTCAACTGATAAATTCACCTTCATAAATTCCGTGATTTCACGCGCCTTGGACATCATGCTCAGCAATGTGTCGCGCAGACTATCGAGATCCATATAGGTCGCGATGCGGGTAAAGGCATTTTTGATCGCGGGGTTTTTATTTTGTTCGACCTCGGTAATCAGATGGTCAACGATATGGCGCAAAATATCATTGGCGCGGGATTCTTCTAAAACCGTAAAGCCGGGGGTCACGCCTGCCTCAATCGCAAAGCGCCCAAGGGTGGATTGGCAGAAGGCATGGATGGTCATAATCGACATGCCGCCAGTGGTATCCAGAACCGTTGAAAATAATTTCCGCGCGGCTTTGATGACGTCTTCGGACGGAGGCGTATCTAAAAGTTTTGTCAGTTCTGCGGTAAGTTTTACCTCATTCATCACCGCCCATTCGCCCAATTTATTCTGGACACGGAGCGCCATGAGGGCAGCCGCCGCCTTGGTAAAAGTGATACAGAGAATTTTATGAGGCGCAGCCCCGCCCCATCGTCCCGCAGGATCAGGGAGGAGGAGGCGTAAGACACGATCCGTCAAAACTTTGGTTTTACCAGAACCCGCAGAGGCCGATACCCACACATCATGTTCAGGAATAGTGGCCTGTCTTTGCGGGATATTGGGGTTCGGGGATTGCGGAAGGGGGGTGGCAAGCTTTGTGGTGGTCATTCGTTGCCCCCGTTATCTGCATCTTCTTCTTCACGCTCACCACTCGACCATTCGGACGTGCGGGCAAGGTGGGCATAGGCGCGTTCGTCATCATAGAGTCTGCCACCTGAGGCACGGGCGATATAAGGTGTTTCAGGGTTTTCAAATGCCCGAACAAGCGTGATTAAACCGTCTTCTGTCGCAGGAACGATTTCAGACATATCCAGTTGATGCAGGGGTTTCACCTCGCCCGCATTCGAATGTGAACCCGATAATTTCCAATAGACCATCAGTTTTGGATCTAATGCAGTGTCTTTATATCCCCCTTGACCCAGAATAAAGCTTTCAATCGGTAACTGCGGGGCTGCACCGTTTTTGATTTTATAGAGGGACGGGATGGTGCCTGTCTTATAATCCATGATGGCTGCACCACCTGTTTTAATCCGATCAATACGGTCGGCCTTGGCGGTGATGATAAATTGACGACCTGTTACGGGGTTCGTATAAATTTCAACTTGCCCTGTTTCTTCCTGAATCCATGGGCTTGCGTCTCTGCGCCATTTGGTTTCTTCGTCCACAAACCATGCAACCAACCGTTCAAACCGTGGCCACCAATAATGCCAATGGGTCGCGATATTTTCCAGTTCCGATAATTTACGTTTGCCGATTTCGAGAATGATATGTGTTGCGCTGTCGGGCATGTCGTGGGGGTAAGCTTGCACAAATTCCATCAACACATCATGCACAAAACTTCCGCGTTCGGCGTGTAAAGTATCTTGGTCAACAGGGTCGAGAAGGCGCAGGTTTAAAATCTTTTCTGCATAAACGCGGTACGGATTTTTCATCCATTTCTCAACCCATGTGGCGGATAGTTTTTGCGGACGATTGTGAAGAGGTGGTTTCGGTTCAGGGATCGCGGCATATAAAGGGGTTGCCGATGCGGGACTATCAATCTGTTTCACCCATTGCAGATAGTGATTTCCGTTTGACCAATCGGTTGTAATTCCTTCGGCATTTAAAAGAGTTTTTAGTTTTTGAATCCAACGTGCGGGCACGGTTGCCGTCCCGTCTGATTTCAAACTGCGGGTGATAAAAACGGTTTCTGATGACACATGCTCGGCAAAATCATGTGCGGCAAGTCCTGTACTGCGATCCGCTGGGGGAAGGCCAAATTTCTGGCGCATCGGACGTGACATCCATGGGTCATGTCCGGCTTCGCGCGGCCAAGTGCCTTCGTTCAACCCGCCAAGGATCATCACGTCACGGTTGATGAGGCGCGATTCCAATTGCCCCAGAATTAAAATACGGCGGTGCGGTTCATCGTCAGACCTGTAATTTTCTGCCGTCAATAATTCGCGGAATACTCCGCCAAAGATGCGGAGTTCCATGGATGGCAAAAGGTCGGCATATCCCATGACCCCTGCAATAAAATTGGAAATAGCATTGCTTTCTGGTCTGCTCCAGAAAAATTCTTTGCCGCCTGAGAAATGTTCGGCGACTTCTAAAATACCTTGGCAAAATTCATTTAAAGGGTATGCCCCATTTTTTAATTTAAGGACTGGCGCAAAACAATCATCTAAAGTTTTAACGATAGCATCTAACTTTTCATTTTTTTTCTCAATGATTGACAAGCGGCGATACAACCCCGCAATCCCTTCGGCAGGGCGCGATCCGCGCAACATATATTTTTCGAAAATTGCAATGTCTTCTTTGGGAATCAAACGCTGATAATCATGTTTTAGAAAATCCAGTAATTCCAGCGGTGCAAAATTTTCCTCAATCACGCGCAGTAAGGACACTAGGAAAGTCGAGCTTCCTGTTGTGGCGAGCGCACCCCCCGCACTATCATCCACCTCGATTCCCCAACGGTGAAGGGCGGTCATCACGCGCCGCGCGAGTGTGCGGTCAGGGGTCACAAAACAGGCTGTTTTATTCGGGGTTTCAAGTGTCTCACGGATCGCCAATGCAATCACGGCGGCTTCTTCGCGCGGCGTTGCAGTTTCGATGATATTCAGATTTTTCAGGCCGTTTGACAGGGTGGTTTTGTCAGTCACACCAAAACTATCGGCGGGTCGCATGACGGAGCGGATCAGACCTGCACGGTGGCTGGAATAGCCTTCGGCCTCCGGCCATAATGTGACATCGGCACGCGTTTTATCCATGCGGTCTAATAAATTGCGCATGGTGGCTTGGGGGTGGGTATCGGTGATGGCGTCCCAACTCTCACTATCCAAATCCAGATCAAGCCCCGGTAAAATCACTACCCCTTGCGGAAGGTTTGCAATTGTTTTTAAAAGCTCACCCGCCGATGGAATAGACCCTGTTGAACCTGCCGCAATAATCGGTGTTTCCGGCGGATGGTCGCGCCATAAGGTTGCTAATGATTTTAATAGTCGGTTGCGCCTGTCTGCGGGGTCAATCTGCCCGCGCTCGGCTAAAATCAAAGGCCAATAGGTGGTGATAATTTCTAAAAATTTCAGTGTTTTTTGCCAGTGGGTCGCGAGGGTGCTGGGGACTATATCCTGAAGCCCCGAGAAATCCAGATCTTCGGTGTGGACGGTATCAATCAATCGAGAAAGTTCACTGGCGAGTGATAAGGCCGCATCTAACCCAAGGCTCGGGTCTTTTTTCTGGATGAGGGGGGCGAGTAAGAATTGACGTTCAATTGCGGATATGGCTGGCGGAATATCAAACCCGATTTCGCCATATCCTGATAGATAAAGTTCGATTTCTTCGGCGTCCACATCCCCAATCGGTTGCAGGCGGGGGAGGAGCAGTGGCTTGCCTTTGGATAACCCAAGGAAAGCATCTCGTAACTCCCGTCCTGCGCGCCGTGTGGGGAGGAGGACACGCATGCGCGTCAGGGCAAAGTCATCACCATCTGCCATCTCGAGCAGGCCTTCGGCCAAGCGTTTTAAAAACCCTGTGCCCGATGGAATGGTGTAGAGACCCTGACGCACCACCTTTAATATCTAACCGTAAAACTTTTCAACAAACTGGTTGAGGAGTTTGACGCCAAAGCCGCTGGCAAAGGGGACTGGGCAAGTCGGCGTTGATTTGGACATCGCAACCCCTGCAATATCCAAGTGCGCCCATTTGCGGTCTTTGTCGATAAATTCACCAAGGAAGGCCGCGGCGGTACATGATCCGCCCATGCGTCCGTTCCCGATATTTTTAATATCGGCGAACGGCGAATCCATTTCGCGGCGGAAGCTGTCGTCCAGCGGCATGCGCCAGAGTTTTTCACCTGTCTGACCACTGGCTGTTTCCAACTGTGTCCAAAGGTCGCTATCATTGACGAACGCGCCGCAATGGTTGAGGCCTAAGGCTACCATGATCGCACCTGTAAGTGTTGCCAGATCAATGATCAGTTTCGGGTCATATTTTTCCTGAACGTAGGTCAGCGCGTCTGCCAATACCAAACGGCCTTCGGCATCAGTGTTTAAAATCTCAACCGTTTTACCGCTGTAAGATGTCACAATGTCGCTTGGACGTGTGGCTTCGTCAGAGATCGCGTTTTCAGCCAAGGCAACAACCGCCACCACTGGCACTTTGCATTTGCGTTTTGCAAGCATGGACATCAAACCCACAACCGTTGCCGCACCGCCCATATCCATTTTCATGTCGAGCATGCCTTCGAATGGTTTGACGTTTAACCCGCCTGTGTCAAAGGTGATGCCTTTGCCCACAAAGGCCAGAGGTTTATCGGCTTTTTTCTTAGTACCTTTTGCGGCGCTTGTCCCCGGCCAGCTCATCACCACAAGGCGCGGTAAATGTTCGGAGGCTTGTCCGACGGCCATGAGGCAACCCATTTTCATTTTGGTCAATTGTTTATCATCAAAAATCTGAACCGTAACGCCCAACGGGGTGAGGGTCGATTTGATTTTGGATGCAAAGCTTTCAGGGTAGAGGACGTTCGGCGGTGTATTCACCAAATCACGGGTGAGCGAGATCGATTGCGCCAAGGCATCGACAATTTTCGAATCTTTGGCGAGTTGTTTGTCTTCGGAGGTCACAATGGTGATGGTTTTAAGTTGTACTGCATCTTTATCTTTTTTGACGGTTTTAAATTCATCAAAGCGATAAGACCCGAGTTGCACACCCAGAATAATTGATGACAATGAAGCGGCATCCACATCATCGGCATTTAAAATACCTACTTTTACAGCACCTTGCGCCACAAGTGCGCCGAGCATTTTGCCGCCGATGGTCTCTAACCCTTCCGAAGTTAATTTCTCTTTTTTGCCAAGCCCCACAATAATGACACGCAATGTGTCGGATTTGGCGGGAAGGGCAAGGGTTAAAGTCTGGCCAGCGTCCGCATTGAATTTTGTGTGGTTTTCCAACTGGTGCGCAATCAATCCGCCGAATGTTTTATCTGCGGCGGCGGCAATTTTTGAAAGTTTTTTGTCGTCATAGACAAAAATGACGGATGTATCGACTTTCCCTGTTAATTTCTCTGAAAAATGGATGTTGGGAGACAGGATTGGCATAATTTTGACTCGCTTGGTTGTGGTCTTTTGGGTTATCTGATAAATCTATACTGGAACCCCACTCTGTTCAACCCATCTCTTGAGGACTGCAGATGAAGCATTGGGGTTGTTTTTTTGTATGAGAATTGTTGACCGCTATATTTTTCGCCACACTCTGATCGCTACTGTTTTTGTGACATTGGTTCTGACGGCGCTTGTCTTTTTGATGCAGTCCTTGAAATTCATTGATCTGGTGATTAATGCGGGGGCTTCGGGCTTTTTTATCTGGCTGCAAACGCTCCTTTATTTACCGGGGTTCTTGGAAATTATTTTGCCGATCGGCATGGTCGCGGGCGTTCTGTTTATCTATAACCGCCTGACGATGGATAGCGAATTGATTGTCCTGCGTGCCCTTGGTTTTTCACCATTTCGGCTGGCACGCCCTGCGTTATTATTGGCAACGATATTGGGGATTTTATTGTTCCTGAATATGGGATGGCTCTCCCCCGTCAGCAGGCAGCAAGCCATCACGTTGCGTCAGGATATTCAGGCACAAATGTCATCTTTGATTTTTCGTGAAGGTATCTTTAACGAAGCCGGCCCCCATCTGATGGTTTATATCAAGGAGCGTGATGATAAGGGCCAGTTGCATGGTCTGGTCATCCATGATTCCCGTGATGAAACCAAAGCCCCATCCACGGTGATCGCCAGAAGCGGTGTCTTGGTTTCCACCAAAACAGGCCAACAAGTCCTTGTGTATGAAGGATCACGCCAAGAGGTCGATGAAAAGACAGGCATCATGCGCCACCTCGATTTCGATCAATATACAATTGATATTCCCGAACCCGAGAAAAATAAAAAAGAAAGATGGCTTGAACCGGATGAGCGCACAACAAGCGCCCTTATTTCATCCGTGAACGATAAAGTTCTTGAGACAAAATCGAGGCGTCGTGAGTTGCGGGCAGAACTACAAAAAAGATTTTTGCTGCCCCTTCTTGTTCCCGGATTTGCGTTGATTGGTCTGTCCCTTTTGCTGATCGGAAGCCATGATCGTAGAGGTCAGAATCGTAAGGTTTTGGCGGCAGTGGCAAGTGTGGTTCTGCTTGAGATCTTTTTTCTGGGTAGTTACAATCTCGCAAAACAATCATCGGCTGGATTCCCGTTCATGCTGATAACTGTTCTGTTGCCCTATTTGGTTGCGATGGCAACCTTTTATAAAGAAAATATTATGAACGCAATTGATGGGGGAAGGCAGTAATGCTGGCATTTATGAACTCCACCTTAGCGCGATATTTAGCCCGTATTTATGTGGTTAATTTTTTGGGGCTTTTGGCGATTTTGATGGGAGTCATTTACCTGTTCGAGATGGTCGAATTATTGCGCCGCGCGGGAAAACAGGATGACGTACCTTTATCAACTGTCTTTGGCATGGCGCTTTTAAAATTGCCGGATGTGGCAAGTACGATTGCACCTTTCGCGATTTTGTTTTCGGCGCTTTATAGTTTTTGGCAATTATCCAAGCGGTCTGAATTGGTGGTGTTAAGATGCGCGGGAATTTCGGTATGGCAATTTCTATTGCCTATTATTGCCAGTGCGATGGCAATCGGTGTCATAATGGTCACGGTCATTAACCCGATCAGTTCTACAATGTATACACAGTATTCCGTGCTGGAGCGTCTTCATCTCCGCAAGGAACAAGGCAATGTGATTGCGGTCTTTAAACAGGGGTTATGGTTACGTCAGGAAACTGGCAAAGGCTATGCCATTTTGCATGCAGGTAATATCGACCCTGACTGGCGGTTGCGCGATGTGATGGTGTTGTCCTTTGACAAAGAAAACAGGTTTCAGGACAGGATGGACGCCCCGATGGCACTTTTAAAATCCGGAAACTGGGTGTTGAAAGATGCTGTTTTAAACATCCCTGGCTATCCTTTGAAAAAATCGGCCTCCGCCAGTATTCCGACAAATTTGACCACCAAAGACATTGAAGAAAGTTTTTCCAGTCCCAAATCCATGGGATTCTGGAGTATGACAAGCTTCATTGATACTCTAGATGCAACCGGATTTGATTCAACGCGCGTCCGTATCCAGTTCCAATCCCTGTTGTCTCAACCATTTTTATATGCGGCAATGATTTTATTGGCGGCCTGTGTTGCCCTGCGCCAGCAAAGACAGGGGCAAACATTTCTTTTCCTTGTGATCGGCGTGATGACCGGATTTATTGTGTTTATTATGTCTAACTTTTTACAGGTTCTCGGATCATCCCATCAGTTGCCCGTCTTTTTATCTGCATGGAGTCCGGCCATGATCTTTACCCTGCTCGGGGCATCCGTCCTTTTGACGTTAGAAGATGGTTAATCCCGATAGATACATTTTTGCAACAAGCAGGGTTCTTTGAGAACTCTAACCCCTTGACCCAACACTTATTTCAATGCAGTTTGTGAACAGAATTTAAATCTTAACCGATTTGTAACCGTTCCCTGTTGGAATGGGTGGTAAGTCTGTTTTATAATTGTGGGGTCCTTAATGGCACTTGATTTCAAAAAATTAATCGCGTTTTCAGCAGTCGGGCTCATGCTCGCGGCTTGCTCAACATCATCCACAACGGATGGTGGCATTTCCGATCCGATGGAAGGGCTTAATCGTGGTATTTTCAAATTTAACGATGTTGTTGATACAGCTGTTTTGAAACCAGTTGCCGAAGGGTATCGTGCGGGCGTGCCTAAACCGGCGCGTGTTGGCGTTCGTAATGCTCTGCGCAATTTGAAAACTCCACAAGTTGTTGCGAATAATTTGCTCCAAGGCAATGTGACTGGCGCCTGTGACGGTGTTACCCGTTTCCTGGCTAACACCCTCTTTGGTCTTGCGGGAACAATTGATGTCGCCGGTTCGGAAGGCGTGAAATACAAAGAAGAAGATTTCGGTCAAACACTGGGTGTTTGGGGTGCGGGAACAGGTCCTTATGTTGTCCTGCCGTTCTTCGGGTCCAGCTCCGTGCGTGATACGGCTGGTCTGGCTGTTGACATCTACGCTGACCCTGTGCGTATCGTGCTTGCAAATACAGATCGTCATGTTCTTAGTTATACTCGCAGTGCAATCTCCGTTGTTGATAAACGCGAAGAGCTTCTGGACGTTTTGGCTGACCTTAAAAAGAACTCTATTGATTATTATGCCGCAACCAAGAGTGCCTATACTCAACGTCGCGCCGCGCAGATTTCCAATAATGGAGAAAATGCGGACTTGGTGGATATGCCTTAGGCTATCTCTCAAACTGAATAGTTATGCGAATCGTTTAAAAGGGGGGCTTGACCCTCCTTTTTCCGTTGTAATTATAGATTTCTTATCGTAAGGAACTATATAATAATGCTCAAAATGAATATTTTTTAGACAGTAGGCCCCTATAATGAAGCTTTCAAAAACCCTTCCTCAACTTGCCGCATTGGTACTGTTAGGTTTTTTTGCAACCCCTGTGCAAGCCGCGGATTTGGTGGCTGTCACTGCGGCAAAACCCGCGAGTAATAATGAGCAGATCGCGCTGAATTTTGTCAAAGACACAGCCGAGAAAGGCCTTACATTCCTGTCAAAACCAAACAGTACCGAAGAGGAAAAGAAGGCGGAGTTCAAACAACTTTTGAATAATAGCTTTGATATGGAATCAATTGGTCGCTTTACCCTCGGCCGTTACTGGAATGTGGCGACACCAGCACAACAAAAGGAATATCAAGCGTTGTTCAGAAAAATGGTTGTGAATGTGTACGCACAACGATTCGGCGATTATAAAGGCCAAAAATTCGAAGTCAGATCATCCCGCCCTGTTGGAAATGATGATGTCTTGGTCTCTTCCTTTATTGTTCCAACCGATGGCAGTGACAATATCCAAGTCGATTGGCGCGTCAGAAACCGCGGCGGTTCAATCAAAATCGTTGATGTGTTGGTTGCTGGCGTGAGCATGAGCGTGACACAACGTTCCGATTTCTCCTCGGTGATTCAGCGCGGTGGTGGAAAATTGGATGTTTTGATCGATTATTTGAAACAAAAAAGCTAATTAGTGATTCGATAAATAGAGTTATTTAAAAGGGCAATTGAAGTTGCCCTTTTTTTGTTGTCTTGATGTCCCTCCTTTATTCCCCTCGCCCCCTGGGGGAGAGGGATGTGAAGCCTTAAGCCGTAAGGCTTTAGGTGAAGCTGGGTGAGGGGCTACTATGGTTCAAAAGAGCAAACCCTGTTGCCCCCCTCACCCGACTTCGGCTAAGGGGCTTTGCCCCCAAGCCTCCGTTGCCCTCTCCCCCAAGGGGCGAGGGACATGGGGCAGGGAGAGGGAAATTATGCTATTTTTGCCTAAAATATGTAGATATGAAAATAAAACTGTGTTTTTTGTGTCACAGGCAGGGTGCCAAGAAACAAAACCATGCTCGTAAAGCTTGAAAAGAGATCAAAAAAGAAGATTATAACACGGTATCTGTCTGCGTACCTATTTTGGTAAGGGCATACAAAACTAATGTGTGGTCTTTGTTCCATGTGGGGCAGACTGCGGATCTTAAACACTTATTGGAGGAATTTTCCATGAACAAACTTATGCTCGGCGCTGCTGCTGTTGCTTTGACACTTGCAGTATCCCCTGCTTTCGCTGCTGATGATTCTGGTGTAAAACTGGGTCTCGGTGGTTATTTCAAAGGATACATGAACTACTCAAGCCAAGACTCAACACGTGATGTTGATATGCTTCGCGATACTGAAGTTCACTTCGGTGGCGAAACAACTCTCGACAACGGTTTGACAGTTGGTGCTCACATTGAAACTGCTGCTGATGGCGATAACGGTTTCGAAATTGATGAATCATATGTTTACTTCGCTGGCTCTTGGGGTCGTGTAAACGCTGGTCGTGAAGATGGTGCTGCTTACTTGCTTCAAGTTGCTGCTCCTTCTGCTGATGACAACATCGACGGTATCCGTTCTTTCATCACTCCAGTTGCTTTGACAGGTGCTCCACGCTCTGACTATGCTAACGATTTCGCTAAATCAGCTGATAAAGTAACCTACTTGTCACCAGTATTCTCTGGTTTCCAAGCTGGTGCTTCATACGCTACTGAAAACTCTGCAGCCACTTCAGGCGGCAACCGTACTAGCACAACACAATCTGATGTTATGGAAGCAGCAGTTCGTTACGAAGGTATGGTTGGTTCAGTTGGTTTGATCACTGGTGCTGGTTATACAACAGCTGGTGATGCAGACTACGATGCATGGAACCTTGGTGCTGATTTGGATATCGGTGCTTTCGGTCTCGGTGCTGTTTACCTTGCTGAAGATGATGCAACTGTAGACACAGACACATGGGCATTGGGTGCTGATTACACAACTGGTCCATTCAAACTCGGTGCTTCTTACTTGAACTCTGATGAAGATGGTGCTGGTGAACTCGATCGTTACGCAGCTGGTGTTGTATACTCATACGGCCCAGGCATGACCTTCCGTGGTTCTGTTGGTTACTCTGAAACCAATGACACTGCTGCTGATGATGATGCAACAACAGTAACTGTTGGTACACAAATCAACTTCTAATCTTCTTAGAAGATCTGAAATTCGAAAAGGGCGGCTTCGGTCGCCCTTTTTATTTGTCTTGCCCCTCCAAAGGGGAAAGAGAGAGGGGAGATAACCTCTTTCCTCTAACCAACATCAAAGCTATATTTCTTTTATAACAATGAAAGTGATTCGTCTGATGTCTGATAATATCCTCCTCCAACTCTCGCCGCTTCGTAACCATGTTCCTCAATTTGATAAGATTCGCGAAGAGGATTATAAGCCTGCGACACTCGCGGCGATTGCCGAGGCGCGTGCCAATATTGATGCCATCATTCATAATCCTGCCCCCGCCACGTTCGAGAACACCATTGTTGCGCTTGAGACTGCGTCAGAAACGCTCGGCAGTGTGACTAGTATTTTCTACAACCAATTATCTGCTGCTGGCACAGACGGGCTTCAGGCATTGGCCGAAGAAATCGGCCCTGTTCAAGCCAATTTCGGAAGTGACATCATCCTCAACGCTGAGCTTTTCGCCCGTGTGAAGGCCGTGTATGATGCGCGCGGGTCTTTGCCGTTGAATACCGAACAACAAACCTTGCTTGATGATCTCTACAAAAATTTCGTCCGTGGCGGGGCTCTTTTGGATGATGTGAAGAAGGCCGAGTTGCGCAAAATTAATGAGGCGATGTCCACCCTTGGGCCCGTCTTTGCCAATAACGTCAAGAAGTCGTCCGAAGCCTTCCAGCTTTGGATCGAAGATGAAGCTGATCTGGCTGGTCTTCCCCCGACCGCGATTGAGAGTGCCAAACAGGAAGCTACAGAAGAAGGTGAGCCGACCAAGTGGTTAATCACTCTTGATTACCCAAGCTTTGGCCCGTTTATGACCTATTCTTCACGCCGCGATCTGCGTGAAAAAATCTGGAAGGCCAATAGCAACAAGGCGTTCGGCGGTGAGTTTGATAACTCTGCCAACCTGATGAAAATCGTTGAACTGCGCCATCAACGCGCCCAGTTACTGGGTTACGGCACGCATGCCGAATATGTTCTGGAACGCCGCATGGCCGAGAAACCTGAACGGGTGATGGAGTTCCTGAGCGAACTCCGTGACCTTTATAAAGTCGGGGCGCTTAAAGATCTGGAAGCCCTGAAATCCTATGCCGCAAAAGACGGGATCATTGATTTAAAACCGTGGGATGTGGGGTATTATTCCGAGAAACTGCGCGAGGAAATGTATGCATTCTCAAGCGAAGATTTCCGTCCATACTTCCCGCTCGATAAAGTTTTGAAGGGGACTTTTGACCATTTCTCGAAACTCTTCGGTTTGAAATTTACCCCTGCGACCGACCTTCCTGTCTGGCATGAAGATGTGACGGCCTATGATGTGACTGATGCCGTAAGCGGTACTTTTGTCGGTACGCTCTATGCCGATTTCTATCCGCGTGCGGGCAAGAAACCAGGGGCATGGATGACCAGTTACCGTGACCAAGGGTTGTTCCGCGGCAAGGTTGAACGTCCGGTGACGGCGATTGTCTGTAACTTTACAAAACCTGTGGGCGACAAACAATCTCTCCTCGACCATGACGAAGTCCTGACCCTGTTCCACGAAATGGGACACGCGACACATGGCCTGCTCGCCAATGGCGTATATCCGTCCCAGACGGGAACCAATGTGATGTGGGACTTTGTGGAGTTGCCATCCCAAGTGCAGGAAAACTGGATTTATGAGGCCGAAACCCTCAACAGTTTTGCGGCGCATTTCGAGACAGGGGAAAAAATCCCTGCTGAACTGATCGAAAAACTCCGTGCCGCCAAAAATTTCATGTCGGGTTGGA